>Ga0105047_10001260_pt1 | contig 45120 bp, 43 predicted proteins | sample MAT04_FD_78384 | JGI IMG/M metagenome (GOLD analysis project Ga0105047, IMG submission 78384) | Freshwater microbial communities from Lake Fryxell liftoff mats and glacier meltwater in Antarctica - MAT-04 (megahit assembly) | ecosystem: Environmental > Aquatic > Freshwater > Ice > Liftoff... | reverse complement strand
TTCCACAGGCTGCGCAGGGCCAGGGCAGGCGGCGCAGCGGCGTGCGGCGCAGCGGCATGCGGCGCAGCGGCAGGCGGCGCAGCGGCAGGCGGCGCAGCGGCAGGCGGCGCAGCGGCAGGCGGCGCAGCGGCAGGCGGCGCAGCGGGCGTGGCGAGCGGTGGGGGTGGTGCGGCCACGGGGTCCGGACGGTCGGGCTGGTCGGACGTCGGGTGATCCACCCGCTCAGGATAGGTCGGACGGCGGGCGCCCCGGCGGCCTCGGGTCGGCCCGGAGTAACGGGCGATGTCGGAGGGGTTGGGTAGACTTCGAACAGGTGTTCGATTCGAGTCGGGAGGTGAGACACGTGGGAGTGCTGGCACCGTCCGACGACGTCGCGGCGCCGCCGGCCGCCACGGCGGGGCTCGTCGGGAGCGCCCGCGCGTTCGCGGCCGAGTCCAGCCGTGCCGCCGGGTGGTCGACCGCTCAGCGGCGGGCGGCGATCTCCGAGGTCGACCGGGCCATCGCCGTGCTCGGTGCGGCGCGTGCCGAGCTGCTCCTGGCGGAGCGCACCAGCGGGACGTGGCGGGGCAACGGCGACCCGACGTTCGAGGCCTGGCGCGGCCGGACCTCACGCGGCGGCCTCCGGGCGGCCCTCGCCGAGATCGGACAGGCCGAGATCCTTGCGACCCTGCCGGGGCTGCGCGAGGCCACGGTCGACGGCACGATATCCCCCGCGCACGTCGAGGTCCTGGCACGGGTCGCACGGTCCGCGTCACCCACCGTGCGGGTGGCCATGGGTTCGCCGGCGGGCCAAGCACAGCTGCTCGACCTGGCTCGCGCGGACGCCACGACCTTCGCGCGGTCGGTCACGCACTGGGCAGCGCGGCAGGATCCGACGGCTCTCGAGCGCGACCACCAGGCGCAGCGAGCGCAACGCTTCCTGCACCTCACCGACACCCCCGGTGGCACCCGCCTCGCGGGGCTGCTCGATCGGATGGCGGGCCACCGCCTCCGTCTTGCCCTGGAGTCGGTCACGCCCCTACCGACGCCGGACGACGCCCGCACCTGCGAGCAGCGCCGCGCCGACGCGATCGACACCCTCGCCACCACGGTCCTTGCCCTGCCCGCCACGGGGTCTGGCGCCGCAGTGCGGCCGCATGTCTCCCTCCTGCTGACCGAGGGCACCTGGTGCGCCCTGAGCGCCGCTCGCCGCGCCGGCCGCACGGTCCCGAGTGCACCGGCCGAGCCCGCCACCCTTGAGGACGGCACGCCCGTGCCGACCACCGAGGTCGCCGCGGCCCTGTGCGACTGCGATCTGACCCGCGTGGTCCTCGACGCGGAGGCCGTCCCGCTCGACCTCGGCCGCACCCAGCGCCGCTACGCCGGCGCCCAACGACGGGCCGTCATCGCCCGCGACCGCCACTGCGGGTGGCCCGGCTGCACCGCCAACGCCCGGTGGTGTCAGATCCACCACATCGCGTGGTGGGACCGCGACGGTGGCGCGACCTCCGTCGACAACGGGGTGCTCCTGTGCTCGTTCCACCACCACGAGACCCACCGTCGGGACCTACGGATCACCCGGCTCCGACCCGCGCCGGGGGCGGCGGGCAGCGGTCCCCCGCCCGCCGCTTACCGCTTCACCGATCCGACGGACGCGCAGGTCCCCCGCCCGAGGCTCTCCGGATGACCCACCTGCCGTGTCGGTGGTGACTGGGACCGTGGACGGCATGGATCTCCTTGACGTCGTCGCCCTGATCATCGGTCTGCTCGTCGGCGCTGCGCTCGGAGCGGCCTGGGCGATGGCGCGCGCCATGGGACGCGTGCAGGAGGCCCGGCTCGCCGAGGCGGGTCTGCGCGCCCAGCTCGACGCGGAGCACCGGCTGGGTGCCGAGCGGGTGGCCGCGATCCAGGGTGACCAGCACCGCCTGAGCGAGCAGTTCCACTCGATCGCCGCGCAGGCACTGTCGACCAACAACGCGCAGTTCCTCAGCTTGGCCGAGCAGCGGCTGCGGACCAGCGACCAGGCGCACGATGCGGCGATGGCCGGCCGCGAGCAGGCGGTGCGGGCACTGGTCGACCCGCTGACCAAGGTGCTCGACCAGGTCCGCTCGGAGCTCGGGACGGCCGAGCAGACCCGCGCGGCCGGCGCGGCGGCCCTCGGGGAGCAGGTCCGCTCGATGCGCGAGACGTCAGAGCTGCTGCGATCGGAGACCGGTCAGCTCGTCACCGCCCTGCGGTCCTCCCAGGTCAGGGGGCGGTGGGGCGAGCTCCAGCTACGCCGTGTGGTCGAGGCGGCCGGGATGCTGGACCACGTCGACTTCACCGAGCAGCACTCCGTCCGCTCCGACGACGGCCTGCGGCGGCCCGACATGGTCGTCCACCTCAGCGGCGGCAAGCAGGTGGTCCTCGACTCGAAGGTCGCGTTCCTCGGCTACCTCGAGGCCGTCCAGGCCAGCGACGACACCGTTCGGGCAGAACGCCTCGCCGCCCACGCCCGCCACCTGCGCAAGCACGTCGACGACCTCGCGGCCAAGGCTTACTGGGAGCAGCTGTCCCCCGCGCCGGAGTTCGTCGTCATGTTCGTCCCTGCGGAGCAGTTCCTGCACGCGGCGCTTGAGGTGGACCCGGGGCTCTACGAGTACGCGATGGAGCGCAACGTCATCATCGCCACGCCGATGACGCTGGTCGCCCTGCTGCGCACGGTCGCCTACGCATGGCGGCAGGAGGTTCTGGCCGCCAACGCGCAGCAGGTCCTGACGCTCGGCCGCGAACTGCACGGCCGGCTCGCGACGCTCGGTGGGCACGTCGGTCGGCTCGGCCGCCAGCTCGACGGTGCGGTCCGCGCGTACAACGACTCGGTGAGCTCGCTCGAGTCGCGCGTGCTGGTCAGCGCTCGCCGACTCGCCGACCTCCAGGTCACCGACGCCGAGCTCGAGGCCCCGGCACAGGTCGATCGGGTGACCCGCCGGCTCCAGGCGCCCGAGCTCGTCGCCTCGCAGGACGAGCGGTTCGTCGCTATCGAGGACGAGCGGTTCGTCGCTATCGAGGACGAGCGGCTCGTCGCTATCGAGGACGAGCGGCTCGTCGCTATCGAGGACGAGCGGCTCGTCGCGATCGAGGAGGACCTGCGCACCGCCCTGCCCTGAGCCCGGCCCGATCGCCCGTCGGCTCCGGCGTGATCGACCGCGCGCTCAGGCCCGATCGACGGCCAGCGGCGTCCGGGCGCCCCGCTCGGGGCGTGGCGGCGCCTGACCGGCGGCCTTGAGGTCGGCGCGCAGCTCGCGGGGCAACGAGAACATGAGGTCCTCGGTGGCCGTGCGCACCTCCTCGACTGTGTCGTACCCGGCGGCGGCGAGCGCGTCCAGCACGTCGCGAACGAGGATCTCCGGCACCGACGCACCCGACGTCACCCCGACGGTCGTCACGTCGGTGAGCCAGTCGGGGTCGATCTCGCTCGCCCGGTCGATCCGGCGGGAGGCCCCGGCGCCGGCGTCGAGCGCGACCTCGACGAGCCGGACCGAGTTCGACGAGTTCGCCGACCCCACCACGATGACCAGGTCGCACCGTGGAGCGAACTTCTTCACCGCGACCTGCCGGTTCTGGGTTGCGTAGCAGATGTCGTCGCTCGGCGGGTCCTGGAGGTTCGGGAAGCGCTCGCGCAGCCGGCGCACCGTCTCCATCGTCTCGTCCACCGACAACGTCGTCTGGGAGAGCCAGACCACCTTGTCCGGGTCCCGCACGACGACGGCGTCGACGTCGTCCGGCGAGTTGACGACCTGGATGTGGTCCGGCGCCTCGCCCGCGGTGCCCTCGACCTCCTCGTGACCCGTGTGCCCGATGAGCAGGATGTCCAGGTCGGCTTCCGCGAACCGCACGGCCTCCTTGTGCACCTTGGTCACCAGCGGGCACGTGGCGTCGATGGTCTGCAGCGAGCGCGCTGCGGCCGCGGCGTGGACAGCCGGCGACACGCCGTGCGCCGAGAAGACCACCCGCGCGCCCTCCGGCACCTCGTCGGTCTCGTCGACGAAGACGGCGCCGCGTGCGGCCAGCGTCTCGACGACGTACTTGTTGTGGACGATCTCCTTGCGGACGTAGACCGGGGCGCCGTAGTGGTCCAGAGCCTTCTCGACCGCGATGACTGCGCGGTCGACGCCTGCGCAGTAGCCGCGGGGCGCGGCGAGCAGCACGCGCTTGGTGGGATTCACCGGCTCAGTCTAGGTCGCCCGCCAGGGGGTGGCCGGGCGAAGGGGGCACGGCGGCCGGAGGCACGGCCGGCGGCGAGGACCGCGCCCGGGCGCAGGTGGCAGGCTGGGTCCGTGACCGACCTCCCGGCCCGTGCGCTCGAGACCACGCCAGAGCGGCCTTGGCCCGTGCGCCACCTGTCGACCAAGATCGCCGAGTACGTGCACAAGATGCCGGGCGTCTGGGTCGAGGGGCAGGTGGTCCAGCTCAACAAGCGGGCCGGGATGGCCTTCCTCACGCTGCGCGACATCGAGGCCGACGTGTCGCTGTCGATCTCGGCCCAGCCACGCGTGCTCGGAGAGCTCACCGAGGGCGCGCACGTCGTCGTCCACGCCACGCCGACCTTCTGGTCCAAGCGCGGCACGCTCCAGCTTGCGGCCGACGAGTTCAGAGCAGTCGGCCTGGGCGAGCTGCTGGCCCGGATCGAGCACCTGCGTCGGCTGCTCGCGGCCGAGGGGCTCTTCGGCGCCGACCGCAAGGTCCCGCTGCCCTTCCTGCCCGCCGTCGTGGGGCTCGTCTGCGGGCGCGACTCCAAGGCGGAGCACGACGTCGTCGTCAACGCCAGGGCGCGCTGGCCGCAGGTGCACTTCGAGATCCGTGAGGTCGCCGTCCAGGGGGTGCGCGCGGTCGCCGAGGTCAGCGCGGCCGTCGTCGAGCTCGACGCGGACCTCCGGGTCGAGGTGATCGTCATCGCCCGGGGCGGCGGGTCGGTGGAGGACCTGCTCCCGTTCAGCAACGAGAGCCTGGTCCGTACCGTCGCGGCCTGCCGCACCCCCGTCGTCGTCGCGATCGGCCACGAGACGGACACTCCGCTGCTCGACCTCGTCGCCGACTACCGAGCCTCGACCCCCACCGACGCGGCCAAGCGGATCGTGCCCGACGTCAGCGAGGAGCGGACCAAGGTGTCCCAGGCGCGCACCCGGGTGCGTGCCGCGATGACCCAGCTGGTGCGCCGGGAGGGTGAGCGACTGGCCCAGGTGTTCTCGCGACCGGTCCTGGCACGGCCGGAGACGCTGGTCGAGGGGTACGGGCTGGAGGTCGACCGGCTGCGTGCCGACGCCCGACGGTCCGTCCAGGATGCGCTGCGGGCCGGGTCCGCGGAGGTCGCTCGGCTGGCCGCCCAGGTCCGGGTGCTCTCCCCCGCCGCGACGCTGGACCGCGGGTACGCGGTGGTCCAGCGGGCCGACGACGGCACGGTCGTGCGGACGGCCGACGCCGTCGCGACGAGCGATCGGCTGCTCGTGCGGGTCGCCACCGGTCGGTTCGAGGCCGAGGTCGTCGAGTCGGAAGACGGCTGAGCGGGCCGACCCGACCGCGTTCGGGCCACCCGCGCGGTTTACTAGGTGCCGTGCCGACCAGTCCAGAAGAGATGACCTACGAGCAGGCGCGCGACGAGCTCGTCGCCGTCGTCGCCCGCCTCGAGACGGGGGGCGAGACCCTTGAGGGGTCGCTGGCCCTCTGGGAGCGCGGCGAGGTGCTCGCCGCGCGCTGTCAGGAGTGGCTCGACGGCGCCAGCCGGCGCCTGGACGCCGCCCGGTCCGCCGATGCGCCCGGCACACCCCCTGCCCCGACCGACCCCGAGGACGACCGATGAGCGTGACCACCCCCGACACCGAGCCTGCGGCGACGATCGAACCGGAGCTCGCACCCCGCACGGCAGCCGAGGTGCCGACTGCGGCCGCCGACGCCGGCCGCGCCCTCGTCATCGGCGAGGCGCTCGTCGACGTGGTGCGCCGCGCCGACGGCTCGACGAGCGAGCACCCCGGCGGCAGCCCGGCCAACGTCGCGATCGGCCTGGCCCGGCTCGACCGCGGCGTAGACCTGCTCACCTGGTACGGCGCCGACGCCCACGGCCGAGTCCTGGCCGACCACCTCACCGGTGCCGGCGTCGACATCGTCCCTGGCAGCGACACGGCGGAGCGGACCTCGGTGGCCACCGCCGTGCTGGACACCGCCGGGGTGGCCTCCTACGTCTTCGACCTGTCCTGGCACGTCCCGGACTCCTGGAGCGCCCCCCCGGCGCCGCCCGTCGTCGTGCACACCGGCTCGATCGCGGCGATCCTCGAGCCGGGCGGCGCCGACGTCTCCCGGATCCTCGCCGCGCACCGCGACTCCGCCACGATCACCTACGACCCGAACATGCGACCCTCCCTCATGCCGCCCGCTGACGTCACACGGCCGATGGTCGAGGCGCTCGTCGCCCTGGCCGACGTCGTCAAGGTCTCTGACGAGGACCTCGCCTGGCTCGAGCCCGGCGTCGACCCGCTCGAGGTGGCCCGTCGCTGGGTCGCGACCGGGCCGGCCGTCGTCGTCATCACGCGGGGCGGCGAGGGCGCCACGGCCCTGACCGCGGCCGGCAGCCGCGTGGACGTCGTCGCGCCCGACGTCGTCGTCGCCGACACGGTCGGCGCCGGCGACTCGTTCATGGGCGGTCTCATCGACGGCCTGTGGTCGGCCGGGCTGCTCGGCGGGGCGCGCCGCGGCGAGCTGCACGCCGCGAGCGACGCGACCTGGGCCGACGTGCTGACGCGCTGCGCCCGGATCGCGGCGATCACGGTCAGCCGGGCGGGCGCCAACCCGCCCACCACTGCCGAGCTCGCCTGACCCCTCAGCCGGCCTGCCGGTCGAGCTCGTCGAGCGTCAGCAGCACGAGGGCGGCGGTCCAGGCCAGAGGTGCGACCGCCGCCGGGCTGCCGTCCCACAGCACCTTCTCCGGCAACGAGCCGCGGCCCGTCGTGTGCGCGGCGAGCCAGTCGAGGCGGCCGGTCGCGGCGTCCACGTCACCGCAACCGGCCGCCGTCAGGGCGAAGACTGCCGTGCTCGGCGTCCAGGAGATCCCGTCGGGCTTCCAGTCGCTGCCTGGTGCCAGCCCGCCGCCGCTGCGCGTCATCGTCGGCGCCGCGGCGAGCCACGCCGTGCGAACCTGCGGATCGAGCGGGGCGAACGGCGGCATGAGGAACGCGACCGCGGTGTCGGGGGTCGCGCCGCCGTGCCGGCGCGGGTAGGTCGGTGCGAACTGCCGCAACCCCGCCTCGAGGAGGCGAACGACGTCGTCGGCCGGGTCGAGTCCCAGGGCGTCGAGCACCGGACCGCTGGAGCGGGCGCCGAGCAGCAGCGGGGCGAGCGTGCCGAGGGTCGGCACCTGTTCGCGCACCTCCCAGTAGTCGGCGAACACCCCCGGGAGCCCGGTGCGGGGGTCCACCTGGGCGCGGATCGCCGCGATCGACCGCTCCACGAGAGGCCGGAGGTGCTCCAGGTCGCTGTCCCGGTGGTCGCCAGGTACCGAGCCCGCGAACCACTCCGCGACCGCCCACAGCGCCCAGCCGTTCCCGTCGAGCTGGGCACCGCGCCCGTCCGGGACATCGCCCGAACCATCCGGTTGGTAGCGGGCCTCGAAGACGCCGTCGGTCGACGTCGCGTCCTGCATCTGCTTGAGGTAAGCCAGCACGCGCCAGGCGTCGTCCTGGTGGCCGGTCCGGGTCAGCGCGACAGCGGTGAACGACGCATCGCGCGGCCAGACATAGCGCCAGTCGGGGCTCACCGCGGCGAGGGCAGCGCCGTTGTCCAGGACGAGGACGTCGAGGTCGCGCAGGGCCCGCTCCGCCAGGGGGGCGTAGGCCTCGGGGCCGGGAAGCGTCCCGGCCGCGAGCCAGGCGTCCTGCGCCGCGAGGCGCGCAGGATCGTCAGCCAGGTCGCCGCCGACCGGCACGGCGACCGGCATCCCCGCGGCGTCCAGGACCACGCCGTCGCTCTGCAGCGGGAGGGTCGCGAAGGCCGACACCTCAGGGGTGATCGCGGCGCCGCAGGTCACGGCGACGACGAGCACGAGGAGGGCGCCGACCAGCCCCCGCCCCCGCCTCCTCGCCCTGGACACGTCGCGACTGTACAGCCGGGTTCGCGCCCCGGCGGCGGTCCTTCGACCGCCGCCGTCGGGTGGGACGCCAGCGGGGCTTGCAGCGGCGGGCAACGACCGGCAACGACCGGCAGCGACCCGCCGCGACCCGCCGGTAGACTCCTTCGCGAGGTCCGCGCCCCTGCGGCGCCCCGCCATCCTGGAAGAAGCCGACGATGATCCCCGAGACCAACCTGGTGGCCGTCGTCCTGGCGACGCTGTCGACGCTCGTCATCGGGTCCGTCTGGTACTCCCCCAGGGGCTTCGGCAAATGGTGGATGTCAGCCGCCCAGGTCGACCAGGACAAGGCGGCGTCGCGCGGCATCTGGCCGATCCTCGTCACCGTCGTGGTGAGCTTCGTCACCGCCTGGGTGCTCGCGGGTGCGACGACCATCGCCCACGGTTTCTACGACGGGACCTACCTCCTCGACGCGCTGCTCACCGGCACCCTGCTCTGGGCGGGTTTCACCGCGGCCCGGATGATCACCCATGACTCCTTCGAGGCCAGGCCTGCGGCGCTGACCGCGCTCAACCTGGCGCATGAGCTGGTCACGGTCCTGGCGATGTCGCTGATCATCGGGCTGATCGGGATCGGCTGACCGAACCCGTCCGCTGCGCCGACCACGGCCGGCGGACGCGCGCGCGGGACCGTGGGCTGTCACGATGTGCCCATGTCGCAGCCCCCCACCCCCGCCCAGGCCTGGTCTGCCCTCGTGGAGGGCAACGGCCGATTCGTGCGCGGGGAGATGGCCCACCCCTCTCAGGACGTCGACCGCCGGGCCGAGGTGAGCGAGTCGCAGAGCCCGTTCGCCGTCATCTTCGGCTGCTCGGACTCCCGGGCGGCGGCTGAGATCATCTTCGACCGCGGGCTGGGTGACCTCTTCGTCGTCCGAACAGCCGGTCACGTCGTCGACACGACTGTCGTCGGGTCGATCGAGTACGGCGTCGGCGTCCTCGGCGCACCGCTCGTGCTCGTCCTTGGTCACGACTCCTGCGGCGCCGTCGCCGCGACGGCCGCCGCCTTCACCACGGGCGTCATGCCGTCCGGCTTCGTCCGGGCGATCGTGGACCGCGTCATCCCGAGCATCATAGGGATGCAGGGCGAGGCAACCCGCGACGGCCGGGCGCTCATCGTGGAGCACGACCAGCTGGGCCGCGAGCACGTGCGGCACACCGTCGAGATGCTCCTGGCCTACTCGTCCCTGCTGCGTGATGCGGTGCAATCGGGTCGATGCGCCGTCATCGGCGCCGAGTACACCCTGGCGGCGGGCCTGGCGCACAAGATCGTCGTCATGGGCGACATCGGCCAGGACGCACCGCTGCGGGACGTCACCGTCGGCTGACGGTCACGAAGGCTGACGGTCCAGAACAGGTCAACGGTCCCGAAGGTTGGCGGTCAGGCCGAAGGACGGTCAGGCCGAAGGACGGTCACGCCGGCACGTCGACCCGAACGGCGGTGGTCTCGGGAACCCAGCCGCCGGCGACCCGCCGCAGGCGCTCGCCCGACGAGGGGTGGACCGACGTCAGGGCGAACCAACCCCCGTCGACCAGGGCGCGCAACCCCTCGTGCCGGTCGAGCACCGCGCCGATGCGCTCGGGGGTGTCGACGACCAGGGCCAGCAGGCGCACCGGCTCACGCACCGGCCGGCCCCACTGCCGTACGGACTGCTCGGCAAGCCCGGTCCGCAGGTCGCCCCCCGGGCCCGACAGAACGCCGAGCCCGCCCACCGGGTTGTGCGCCGTCTTGGACCCAGCACCCAGGTGCACCTGATCGCAGGAGGACATGAGGTACTGCGAGCTGATCCAGTGCGCGACCATCAGGGGCGCCGTGAGGATGAGCTCGAGCAGGCTCCCGTCGACGTCCGCCGCGACGTCGTGGTCGTGCAGGAACGCACGACCCTCCAGGTCGACGCCCCGGGTCATCTCCCGCGGGCCGGCGATGAACAGCGCGTTGCCCGCCAGGCCCCACTCGTGCCGCACCTCGGCCACGTCCAGAGCACGACGACGCGCGTGGGCCAGGGCCCGGCCCGGTGACCTGGCCGCCCGGCCCGTCCCGGGGAGCCGGCGTACGCGCTCAGCCGCCGTGGCTGCCCCGGCCGCATCGAGGTCGGCCTGCAGCCGCGCGAGCGCTGCGCGGTGGGTCGCGGGGACAGCCTCGACGTCGTGCAGGACGACGCGGTCGAGCGCGGTGTCGTGCTCGCCGGCCAGGACCAGCGTGTCGTCCGGCAGCGCCAGACCCTGCGCGGCCAGGGCCGCGCGCACCTCGGGCCGCCCGAGCAGCGCCGCGGCCACCCGGGCGCTGAACCCGCCGCGGCCGCCCCCGCACGCGCCGCAGTCGAAGGCCGACTCGGCCGGGTTGTTGCTCGACGTGCTGCCGTGCCCCACCAGGACGACCAGCCGCGCCGTGCCGGGGCCGTGCAGGCCGGTCGCGCGGACGGCACCGACCGCCGCGCCGACCAGCACCGGGTCCAGCGCGCCGAGGTCCAACGGGCGTGCTGTCGGCTCGGGCGCGCGGGTCAGACGCGGCAGGACGGTGCGCGCCGAGACCGCGAGGCCCTTGATCGAGGCGACGTCGACCGCACCGAAGCCTCCCCCGGGCGCTGTCAGGGCCTGGCCGAGCGCGGCCCCGACGACGGATCCGAGGCGGGCCCGGGAGGGCCCCTGCTCTGCGACGGAGGCGACCGGGCTCAGCAGCACCGGGCAGCGGTCCCCGGCGGCCCGGCCGTCGACGGTCCGGCGGACCGCGAGGCCGAAGAACCCGGCGAAGCCCACCGTGCGGTAGTCGTCGCGCTGCTCGAGGTGGCGCCGCAGCACCTCGCTGCGGACGTCGATGCAGAAGACCAGCGCTGCCGGCGTGCGTCGGGCCAGCACCGACCGGTGGCCATGGCGCTCGACCGAGCCTGGCAGGTGCAGGCGGGCGACGAGGTCGTCGCGGAGCACGTCCTCGCGCAGTTCAAGGCCGGCCAGCGCCTCGCCGACCAGGTCACTCGTGCCGGTCGTGGCGGTCGTGATCGCGGGCGTGGCGTCGGCGTTGGCCTGGGCCTCGACCGGCGTCGGCGCGCCACCGAGGACCCGCCGCGTGGAGAGCCGGACGGCGAGGAGCTCGAGGAGCACGTCGACGTCGAGCTGCGCGGCAGTCGTCGCCCGGCGCCCAAGGTACCCGGCCCAGCCGGGCAGCGCGAGCAGCTCGCGCGTCGCCCAGGCCTCCAGTGCCGCGGGCGTCAGATCGGCGCCGGGACAGCCGTCCTGGACGACGACGTCGACCACGGCCTCCAGTGCGTCCGACGGGAGGCCGCTGACGACCGCCCGCCCCGAAGCGCCGAGCGCCGGGTCGTGCGCCGCGATCGTGCGGAACCACTCCCACAGGCCGAGGTCGCGGCCGGGCGCGGGCCACGGGGTGTCCGCGAGCGCCGTCCACGCGGCGAGCCAGGACGCGACGACCGCGTCGGCCAGGTCGAGCGGGCGGGCAGGTGCCGGCGCGAGCCCGGGGACGGGGGCCCAGCCTCGGCCCGCCGCGACGCGGACCGCCTCGTCGAAGGGCTTGTCGCTCAGACCGAGCAGGGGGTTCGTCGCGGCGAAGGCCTGCCAGCCCCACGACGGCGGCACCTGCCCCGCGGCCGCCCCGACCGCGGCCAGCACCTGGGTGCGCAGCCCGTCGCGGGCGGCCCCGCCCAGGGTCGCCCCGGCGACGCCCGCAGGGGCCACAGGGCCGGGAGCGACCCCAGCGACACGCCGCCCCGCGAGCACCACCCGCCACCGCGCGGCCGCGACCCGCCACCACGGTGCTACCGGGTCGGCGAGCCGGTGCAGCCAGGCCCATACCCCCACCGACCGGCGTCGGCGCAGCAGCGCCCCCCCGATGCCCAGGGCCACGACCACACCGAACCCAGCCCAGGCCGAGGCGCCGTCGGCGATGATCGGCAGGTCGAGAAGAGCCCCGAGGCCCCGGGCCGCGAGCAGCGCGCCGGCGGCCGCAGCGACGACCACGGCACCGGCCGCGACGCGGGTCGTCGACGACGCACGCAGCGAGCCGACACCCCACCCGGCTGCGGTCAGGGCGACCAGCACGGCACCCGCCGTCATCGGGTGGGTCCAGCCCCGGTCGAGCAGGACGACCACGACACCGGCCACGAGTCCGGCCAGCGAACCGACCAGCCGTACCCGCGGCGTCGTCGTCGGCAGGGCGTCGCGCCGGGCCCGCGAGATCTGGTCCCCGGCCAGCAGGAACGCCCCGGCCTTGTAGGCGCCGTGCGCCGCGAGGTGCAGGACGGCGGCTGCCCAGGCGCCCACCGCGAGGAGGGCAAGCATGAAGCCGAGCTGGGCCGTCGTCGACCAGGCGAGGCGGGTCTTGACGTCGGCGCGCACCAGGGTGCGCGGGAAGGTCAGCACGGCGGTGCCGAGCCCGAGCACAGCGAGCGCCACCGGCAGCGCCGGGACCGAGGTCCACACCGGCGCGAGCTGGAGCAGCAGGATGACCGGCGCGTTGACCAGCCCGGCGTGCATGAGCGCGGAGACCGGCGCCGGCGCGACCACCGAGAGCGGGACCCAGCGGCTGAACGGCAGCAGCCCGCTGCGGGCGGCCGTGGCGACCAGCAGCGCGGTGCCCGCGGCGACGACCGTCGGCGTGGCGCCCACCCGCTCGGCCCAGGCGAGCACGCCGGCAAGCGAGGAGGTACCTGCGCCGACCACGAGGAGGACGACGGCCACCAGCAGGGCGCCGTCGCCGACCAGCCGGGCCCGCCGCAGCGAGGACACCGCGTCGCGGCTCGCGGGGAGGTCGCCGTGGTGGCCGACCAGGGCCGTGAGCCCCCACCCTGCGCCCACCCAGGCGACGGCCGCGAGCACGAGGTCCACCCCGGACAGCGCCAGCAGGGCCGCGGCCGACGTCGCCAGGAGCAGGCGCATCGCGCGGTGGGCGCGGGGGTCTCCCTCGAGGTGCCGGGCCGCGAACGTCGTCACGACGACGACGAGCCCGAGGGTGAACAGCTGGGCGAACGCGGTCACCGCCGAGGGCACCGGCGCCACCAGGACGACGACCACCTCGGCGAGGAGAGCGACCACCGCCGCGCCGATCGGGGCGCGCGACCACCGGGAACCGGACGGCAGGAGCAGGGCGGCGACGAGCAGCAGCACGGCAGGGACCAAGAACATAGGCGTGATCTAACACCTGAAACTTGTTTCCGGCAACGACCCGTCCACGAGCGCCTATCCTGGACCGATGGGCGACGACGCACGGCGGGCCACCTGGACCTTCCTGTCCAACCACGCCCGCGTGCTCATCGCCGTCGCCCGAGAGCCCACCCTGCGGGTGCGCGACATCAGCTCGCAGACCGGGGTCACCGAGCGGACGGCGCAGACGATCCTCGCCGACCTCGAGGATGCGGGCTTCGTCGACAAGCGGCGCGAGGGCCGGCGCAACACCTACCGCGTGCACCCTGACCTGGCGTTCCGCCACCCGCTGGAGTCCGGTCACGACGTCGGCGAGCTGCTGGGCCTGTTCGTCCAGGAGAGGGGCACCACCGGCGCGCACGAGCCGCCCAGCCCGTGACCTGGGGCCAGGGGGGTCGATGGAAGGATGGGGCCATGACCGACGACGTCGCCGCCCCGTCCACCGACTCCCCTGCCGCCCCGGCAGTCCAGGTCGACCCGGCCGGACCGCCGGAAGGCTTCCGCGTCGAGCACGACACGATGGGCGACGTCCTGGTCCCCGTCGACGCGCTGTACCGGGCCCAGACCCAGCGCGCCGTCGAGAACTTCCCGATCTCCGGCACCCGCCTGGAACCTGCGCACATCGCCGCTCTGGCCCGGATCAAGAAGGCCGCCGCCCTGGCCAACGCCGAGCTGGGAGTTTTGCCCGACGACGTCGCCCAGGCGATCGCCGCCGCGGCGGAGGAGGTCGCCGGCGGCGCCCACGACGCGCAGTTCCCGATCGACGTCTACCAGACCGGGTCGGGCACGTCGTCGAACATGAACGCGAACGAGGTCATCGCCACCCTCGCCAGCACCCGGCTGGGCCGGGCGGTGCACCCCAACGACCACGTCAACGCCTCGCAGTCCTCCAACGACGTCTTCCCCACGTCGGTGCACGTCGCGGCGACCGACGGCGTCGTCGGTGCGCTCATCCCGGCCCTCGAGCACCTGGCGACCTCGCTCGAGGCCAAGGCCGTCGAGTTCGCCGGGGTGGTCAAGTCCGGTCGCACCCACCTCATGGACGCCACCCCGGTGACCCTCGGCCAGGAGTTCGGCGGGTACGCCGCCGCCGTGCGCTACGGCGTGGAGCGGCTGCGGACGGCCCTGCCGCGGGCCGCCGAGGTGCCCCTGGGCGGGACGGCCGTCGGCACCGGGATCAACACCCCGGCGGGCTTCCCGCAGCGGGTGATCGCGCTGCTCCGGCAGGACACCGGCCTGCCGCTGACCGAGGCGCGCAACCACTTCGAGGCCCAGGGCGCCCGGGACGGGCTGGTCGAGCTGTCCGGGGCGCTGCGCACCATCGCCGTCAGCCTGACGAAGGTCTGCAACGACCTGCGCTGGATGGGCTCGGGACCCAACACCGGCCTGGGTGAGATCGCCCTGCCCGACCTGCAGCCCGGGTCCTCGATCATGCCGGGCAAGGTCAACCCGGTCATCCCCGAGGCCGTGCTCATGGTCGCCGCACGGGTCATCGGCAACGACGCCACGGTCGCCTGGGCCGGCGCGAGCGGCGCCTTCGAGCTCAACGTGCAGATCCCCGTCATCGCCCAGGGTGTCCTCGAGTCGATCCGCCTGCTCGCCAACGCCTCGCGGCTGCTCGCCGACCGCACGGTCGACGGCATCGTCGCGAACGTCGCGCGCGCCCGGGCGCTGGCCGAGTCCTCGCCCTCGATCGTCACCCCGCTCAACCGGACGATCGGCTACGAGGCCGCGGCGAAGGTCGCCAAGCACGCGGTCGCGCACGGGGTGACAGTCCGCCAGGCCGTGCTGGACCTCGGCTTCGTCGAGCGCGGCGAGCTCACCGAGGCCCAGCTCGACACCGCCCTGGACGTCATGGCGATGACCCGGCCACCGCAGGGCTGACGACCGTGGACGAGCCGACCCCCGCGCGACCCGACGAGCACCCGTTCGCCCACCTGCCCGAACCGATCCGCCTCGAGGACATGCTGGAGTCCGTCGCCGTGACCCCCGCCCCGGACCCGGAGATGGGCCGCGACACGCAGACGGACTTCCTGCTGCGCAACAGCGGCTGACGCGGGCGACGCCGCCGATCCCCGATGGGTCCCCCTCAGACCTCGATCCCCTCGAGCATCTCGGTGACCAGCGCGGCGACCGGCGAGCGCTCGGAGCGGGTGAGCGTGACGTGTGCGAAGAGCGGGTGGCCCTTGAGCGCCTCGATGACCGCCGCGACGCCGTCGTGTCGGCCGACCCGCAGGTTGTCGCGCTGGGCGACGTCGTGCGTCAGGATGACGCGGGAGGACTGGCCGATCCGGGACAGCACGGTGAGCAGCACGTTGCGTTCCAGGGACTGCGCCTCGTCAACGATGACGAACGCGTCGTGCAGCGACCGACCACGGATGTGGGTGAGCGGCAGCACCTCGAGCATCCCGCGGTCGATCACCTCGGCGACGACGTCCGGCGCGACCAGCGCGCCGAGGGTGTCGAAGACCGCCTGGGCCCAGGGGCCCATCTTGTCGGCCTCGTTGCCGGGCAGGTAGCCGAGGTCCTGCCCGCCGACGGCGTACAGCGGGCGGAAGACCATGACCTTGCGGTGCCGCCGCCGCTCGAGCACGGCCTCCAGCCCGGCGCACAGCGCGAGCGCGGACTTGCCCGTCCCGGCCCGCCCGCCAAGCGAGACGATGCCGATCTCCTCATCGAGCAGCAGGTCGATCGCCATCCGCTGCTCGGCGCTGCGCCCGCGGACCCCGAACACCTCCTGGTCGCCCCGGACCAGCTGGAGCTGCTTGTCGGCGGTCACCCGGGCGAGCGCCGACCCGCGCGAGGAGTGCACGACGGCGCCGGTGTGGCACAGCAGCGGTCCGGGGTCCTGTCCGTCGAGATCGACGTCGGCCAGGTCGATCCGCTCGCGGTCCCACAACGCGGCCATCTGGTGCTCGGCGACGTCGAGCTCGGTCATCCCGGTCCAGCCGGAGTCCACGGCCAGCTCGGCGCGGTACTCCTCGGCCACCAGTCCGACGGCCGAGGCCTTGACCCGCATCGGCAGGTCCTTGGAGACGAGCACCACGTGGTTGCCCTCGTCGGCGAGGTTCTTGGCCACGGCGAGGATGCGGGTGTCGTTGTCGCCCAGTCGGAAGCCCGCCGGCAGCACCATCGGGTCGACGTGGTTGAGCTCGACCCGCAGCGTCCCGCCCTGGGCACCGACCGGGACCGGCTGGTCCAGCCTGCCGTGCTCCACCCTCAGGTCGTCGAGCATCCGCAGGGCGGCCCGTGCGAAGTAGCCCAGCTCGGCGTGGTGGCGTTTGGCCTCGAGCTCCGTGATCACCACGACCGGGAGCACCACGTCGTGCTCGGCGAAGCGCAGGATCGCGCGTGGGTCGGACAGCAGGACGGAGGTGTCGAGCACGTAGGTCTGGCTCACGAAGGCGTCCCCTCCGGCGACGAGCGCCGAGCGGGCTGCCGAAGGCCGACGACGCGGCCCCCGGCGGCGGGGTGGGCCCGGTCGGCCGGCCGCAGGGCCGTGGACCGGCCCTCCTCCCGGAGCGCATGCTCCATGGGCTGGCCTCCCGAGGGACGGCGGACGCCGTCCGTTACCGCGGGACGGTACGCCGCGGGTGTGACACCGCCCGGCCGACACGCACGCGGCACCGCAGGTGTCACCCGCTGTTCACCTCGGCGAAGCGGTGACCGTCAGCGGCCGAGGCGCCGCTCACGGGCGGCGTAGGAGCGCAGGGCGCGCAGGAAGTCCACCCGGCGGAAGTCCGGCCAGTACGCCTCGCAGAAGTAGAACTCCGAGTGCGCGCTCTGCCACAGCAGGAAGCCGCCGAGGCGCTGCTCGCCGGAGGTGCGGATGACCAGGTCGGGGTCCGGCTGACCCTTGGTGTAGAGGTGCTCGGCGATGTGCTCGACGTCGAACGACTCCGCGAGGTCCTCCAGCGAGGTCCCGTTGCCGGCGTTCTCGCGCAGGATGGAGCGCACGGCCTCGGCGATCTCGTGGCGCCCGCCGTAGCCGACGGCGATGTTGACGTGCAGACCGACGACGTCGGCGGTGTCGGACTGGGCCGCGAGCAGCGTCGCGACCGCCTCGGCGGGGAGCAGCTCGAGGGCGCCCATCACCTGCAGCCGCCAGCGCCGCGTGGCTGCCAGGTCCGTCACGGCGCTCCCGATGATCCCGAGCAGCTCGGCGAGCTCCGCCGGATCGCGCGAGAGGTTGTCCGTCGAGAGCATCCACAAGGTGACGACCTCGACGCCGACCTCCTCGGACCAGCCCAGCAGGTCGGCGATCTTGTCGGCACCGCGCCGGTGCCCGGTGGACGCGCTGGCGCCGAGGCTACGCGCCCAGCGGCGGTTCCCGTCGAGGATGACGCCGATGTGCCGCGGCACCGCGGTGGGGCTCAGCCGTGCCGCGAGACGGCGCTCGTACACCCCGTAGAGGGGGTTCGGCAGGCGCATGGCGTCACGGTACCGCCACCGGCGCCGGGGGGTCGGCCGCGCTCGCACGGACGGTCGGCGCACGGAGTAACCTACGGTGGCGTAACTTCACCGGGAGGACAGCATGGCCGACAACGTCATCGACGCCGTCAAGCCGCGACTTCGCGGCTGGCTGCACGCCGGCATGGCACCGCTAGCGCTCATCGGTGCGATCGTGCTGGTCGCGCTGGCGCCGACCACCGCCGGCAGGGTGACCAGCGCGATCTTCGGGTTCAGCTCGATCCTGCTGTTCGGGATCAGCGCGGTCTACCACCGTGGCACCTGGTCACCGCCGGTCTACGGCGTGCTGCGTCGGCTCGACCACACCAACATCTTCCTCATCATCGCCGGCACCTACACGCCGATGGCCGTGCTGCTGCTGCCCCGCTCGACGGCGCAGACGATGCTCGTCGTCGTCTGGGTCGGCGCGCTGGCCGGACTGCTCGCCCGGGTCTTCTGGCTCGGCGCGCCGCGCTGGTTCTACACACCGGTCTACGTCGCCCTCGGCTGGGTGGCCGTCTGGTACATGCCGACCTTCTGGACCGCTACGCCCCAGGGCCCGACCATCGTCTGGCTCGTGGCGGCCGGCGGGCTCGCCTACACGCTGGGCGCTGTGGTCTACGGCACCCGATGGCCGGACCCGAGCCCTCGTTGGTTCGGCTTCCACGAGGTGTTCCACAGCTTGACCGTCGTCGGCTTCGTCTGCCACTACGTCGCGGTGAGCATCGCCGTCTACTCGGCGAGCTGACGCCCTCACGCCAGGGGGACGACCGTGTAGCGGCGGTTGGCCAACGAGGGGTTGCGTTCGCGGGCGGCGTCGACGTGGGCCACCTCGAGGTCTGCGACCGCGACCTGGGGTCCGTCACCCCCCGCGGCGGAGCGCTCGCCCGGGTCGCGGCCCGGATCGGCCAGGACGACGCCGAGCGGGTCGATGACCATCGGCGCCCCGGACACGCCGTAGCCCTGCATGGCCGCGCCGAGCACGTACACGGTGTTCTCGATCGCGCGGGCGCGCAGCAGGACGCGCCAGTGCTTGACCTTGCCCTCGCCGGACGCCCACGCCGCGGGCACCGCGACGACCGTCGCCCCGGCGTCCACGAGCCGGCGCGCCGACTCGGGGAAGCGCAGGTCGTAGCACGTCATCACACCCACCCGCAGGCCGTCGACGTCGACCACGAGGGGCGCGCTGCCTGGGTCGCCCGCCGCGAACCGGTCGGACTCGTGCTGGCCGAAGGCGTCGTAGAGGTGCACCTTGTGGTAGCTGCCGAGCAGGCCGCGCGGGCCGACGGCGACGGCGACGTTGCGGGGCAGACCACCCGCGCCCGCGCCCGGGACCACCAGACCGGCGACGACGACCACCCCCGTCTGGGCAGCAGCGGTGGCGAGCCCGGTGACGAAAGGGCCGTCGAACGGCTCGGCCTGGACCTGCAGTCCGCGGGGGTCGAAGCTCGCGGCGTACTCCGGCAGCACGACGAGCCGGGCGCCGTCGTCGGCAGCCTCGAGCACGGCGTCCACGGCCGCGGCACGGTTCGCGGCGAGGTCGAGGGTGCTGGCCAGACCCACGACGTGCACGCGCATGGTCAGTCGGACCCGCCCGGCTGGGGAGACCCGGCGTCCGGACCCTCGGCGGCCTCGAGCTCGGCCTGCACCCGCGCGGTGTGCTCCACCTTGCGCAGCTTGCCGGTCATCGACCGGAACAAGGGGATGCAGGCCAGGACGGCACCGAAGATCACCAGGAAGCCGAGCAGGCCCGGTGTCACCGAGTCCGGGTCGAGGCCCTCGCGCAGCTCGGGGAGCACGGGCTCGGGGGTGACCGCGAGCGCCAGGGCCCAGCCGGTGGTGAGCAGATGGGTCATCGGTCGTCCTCCGGGTGGATCCCGGCGAACAGGTCGTCCTCGGGCAAGGTGACCGGCACGCGGGCGTGCGCCAGCTCGTACTCCTCGACCGGCCAGACGCCGACCTCGAGGTCGCGGGGCACGGCGAAGAAGAAGCCCCCCGGGTCGACCTGGGTCGCGTGCGCACGCAGGGCGGCGTCGCGGGCTCCGAAGTGCTCGGCACAGGCGATCCGGGTGGTCACCGGGCGCTCCGGCACCTCGCGCATCGCCCGTGACTCGACCCAGTCCCCGAACGGGGACTCGCGTCCGGCGGCGAGGAGTGCCTCGTGCACCGTGCGCATCCGGTGCAGCGAGAAGTCGTGGTTGAAGTACAGCTTGAGCGGGGACCACGGCGCGCCCAGCCCGCGATATCGGTCCGGGTCGCCCGCGGCGTGGTAGGCCTCGTCTGCCACCCGGTGGGACATGACGTGGTCGGGGTGCGGGTAGCCGCCGCTCGGGTCGTAGGTGGTCATGACGTGCGGGCGGAACCGACGCACGAGGTCGACGAGCGGGGCGGCCGCCTCCTCGAGCGGGACGAGAGCGAAGCAACCCTCCGGCAGCGGCGGCAGCGGGTCGCCCTCGGGCAGCCCCGAGTCGACGAACCCGAGCCAGTGCTGGCGCACACCGAGCGCCGTCGCTGCCGCGGCCATCTCGACGCGTCGCACCGCGGCCATCTCGACCCCCGGTGCCGGGTCGCCCTCGAAGCGGGGGTTGAGGATCGACCCCCGCTCGCCCCCGGTGCAGGTCACCACGAGCACCTCGACACCGTCGGACGCGTAGCGCGCCGTCGTGGCAGCGCCCTTGCTCGACTCGTCGTCAGGATGGGCGTGCACAGCCATCAGCCGTAGCCCTGCGCGTCTCGTCGTCCCGGTCACGGGGACAATGGTGTCCCATGCGCGGGTCCCCGCGCACCCGCAGCACCGGATCGATCCTGGCCAGCGCCAGGTCGGGCCGGTCCGGCCACCTGGAGGACCGATGTCGCCACCGACGGCGCTGCCCACCGGACGCTACGGTCCGCCCGCCGCGCCCGGCGCCGGGAGACGTCGCACCGTCGGCCTCGTCGCGCTCGGCATCGCCCTCGTCGCGGTCACCGTCTGGGTCGGGCTCGGCGCCGCCCGCACGCCCGTGACCTGGAAGGACATCGGCTTCACCACCGACGGTGCGACCTCGGTCGAGGTCGTCTTCGACGTCGTGCGGCTCGATCCCGGCGACGCAGTCCAGTGCCGGGTGCAGGCCCTCAATCAGCACTTCGGGCAGGTCGGGCTGGTCACCGTCGACGTCGCACCCGCGCAGGACCGGGTGCAGCGGTTCGCCGTGGACGTCGCGACGACGGAGGCCGCCGTCACCGGCCTGGTGGACAGCTGCTGGGTCGTCGAGCCCTGAGGGTTGCTATCCTTGTCGTTTCCACGCCCGGAGCACGCACCCCGCGACGGCCTGCCGACGTCCTGTCGCGTCGACGTAGCGGTGCACGGCGTGGCCCACTGACACCGCACCCACCGCAGCCCGGTGCGTGCCGCAGCACGAGGAGGCAACGGTGACCGATCAGGCCGCCATCACCTGGCTGACCCAGGAGGCGCACGCCCGCCTGAGCGCGGAGCTCACCCAGCTGTCCACCATCGGACGGCACGACATCGCAGAGAAGATCGACATCGCTCGCCAGGAGGGCGACCTCAAGGAGAACGGCGGGTACCACGCTGCCCGCGAGGAGCAGGCCAAGCAGGAGGCCCGGATCCGCCAGCTCACCGAGCTGCTGCGCACCGCGGTGGTCGGCGAGGCACCGCCGGACGACGGCGTCGTGGAGTCCGGGATGGTCGTCACCGCGACGGTCGCCGGGGACCGGATGACCTTCCTGCTCGGCTCGCGCGAGGTGGCCGAGGGCACCGGCCTGGACGTCTACAGCGCCAGCTCGCCGCTCGGGGCCGCCATCGTGGGCCACTCGCGAGGCGACTCGACGTCGTACACGGCGCCGAACGGGCGCGAGATCGAGGTCGTCATCCACGAGGCGACGCCGTTCGTTCCGTGAGCGTCCCGCTGAGCCCGCCCGCTGAGCGTCCCGCTCAGCCCGCCGCGCCGGTGACGACGCGGTAGCCCAGACCCCGTACGTGGGCCAGCAGCGCCACGGCGTGCTCTGGCCCGCGAGTCTCCACCTGGACCGAGATCTCGACCTCGTCCACGCCCAGGTCCACCCCGGTGCGCACGTGGCTCACGTGCATGACGTTGCCCCCCGCGGCGGCGAGGTCGGCCAGCAGGGACGCCAGGGCGCCCGGCCGGTCGGGCACCCGGACGTGCAGCTGGGTGTAGCGGCCGGCCGACGCCAGCCCGTGGCGGACCACCCGCAGCAGCAGCAGCGGGTCGATGTTGCCGCCGGACAGCACGACGACCGCCGGCGTCTCGATCGGCCCGGCACCGGCCATGAGCGCGGCCACCCCGGCTGCGCCCGAGGGCTCGACGAGCAGCTTGGCGCGCTCGGCGACGAGCAGCAGGGCCCGGGACAGGTCCTCCTCCGTCACGGTCCGCACGGTGATCCCGCGGCCGTGCAGCAGCGCGAACGGCACGTCGCCGGGCCGCCCGATGGCGATCCCGTCGGCCATCGTGGCCATCTGCCCCACGGGCACGGGGTGCCCTGCGGCCAGCGAGGCCGGGTACGAGGCGGCGCCGGCCGCCTGGACCCCGACGACCGTGACGTCGGTGTCGGCCAGGGCCGCGACGATGCCGGCCGCCAGGCCACCGCCACCGATCGGGACGACGACCGTGCGGACGTCGGGGACCTGCTCGAGGATCTCGCGGCCCACCGTCCCCTGGCCCGCCACGACGTCGGGGTGGTCGAAGGGGTGGATGAGCACGGCCCCGGTACGAGCCGCGTGGTCCGTGGCGAGCACGAGGGCCTCGTCCACGCTGGAACCGGCCAGCACCACGCAGGCCCCGTAGTCCTGGGTGGCGGCGATCTTGGGCAGGGCGGCGCCCTGCGGCATGTAGACCGTCGCCTCGACGCCGAGCAGCCGAGCGGCGAGCGCCACGCCCTGGGCGTGGTTGCCGGCACTGGCCGCGACCACCCCCCGCGCCTGCTCGGCAGCGCTGAGCCGCGACATCCGCACGTAGGCCCCACGGATCTTGAAAGAGCCGGCGCGCTGGAGGTTCTCGCACTTGAGGAGCACCGGGCCGCCGACCATGGCCGACAGCGCGCGCGACCCCTCCACCGGGGTGCGCAGCGCGATCCCCTCGAGCAGTGCTGCCGCGGCCGCGACCTCGGACGGGCCGACGGCGCCGACCGCAGGGGCTGGCGGTGGGCTCACGACTCGCTCGGCCCAGCGGACCCGGGCCGGCCGGCCGGCGGGGCCGCTGCCGGCGCCGGCTCTCCCGACGGCGGTACCTCGAGCCTGCCCAGCCAACGGTCCGGGCCACCGGCGTCGGTGCCCAGGTCGGGGAACTTGTCACGGCCGTGCAGGTAGAGGACCACCGTGTTGAGCGTGGCGACCAGCGGCACCGCGAACAGCGCGCCGACGATCCCGGCGGCCAGCGAGCCTGCCGCCACCGACAGGATCACAGCGACGGGGTGCAACGAGACGGCCTGCCCGAGCAGCAGCGGCTGGAGCACGTGACTCTCCACCTGCTGCACGAGCAGGACGATGCCGAGCATGATGAGCGCCGTCCCGACGCCCTGGTCCACCAGGGCGACCAGGACGGCGATCGCCCCGGTGGCGATCGCGCCGACGAACGGGATGAAGCTGGCAAGGAAGACGAGCACCGCCAGCGGGACGGCCAACGGGATGCCGAGGATCAGCGCGCCCAGGCCGATGCCGACGGCATCGATGAGTGCGACGAGGATCTGGGTCCTGGTGAACGCCCCGAGGGTGACGACACCGCGCCGAGACGCCTCGTAGCTGCGCGACCTGGCCTGGCGCGGCAGCAGCCCGATGAGCCAGGCCCAGATCTGGGCGCCGTCCTTGAGGAAGAACAGCAGGCAGAACAGCGTCACCAGCGCGCCCGCGAGCACGTGCCCGATGGTCACGGTCACCGACAGCGCGCCGGAGACCAGGGTCCCGCTGCTGCTGCTCAGCTGGTCGGTCAGCTGGCCGACCAGGTCGTCGAGCTGGGCGCGGTCCAGGCCGAGGGGACCGGAGGTCAGGTAGACGAGGAGCTCGGCGATACCCTCCTGCGCCTGGACCCAGAGGTCGGCGAAGCCGCGCACGATGGCCCGTCCCGTCACGGCGACGAGCGTGGAGACCGCGGCGAGCAGCGCGACGACGGTGACCGCCGAGGCCAGCCCCCTGCTCATCCGGGCGCGCGAGACGAGCAGTGCGACGAGGGGTTGCAGCAGGACCGTGAGCAGCAGCGCAAGGACCACCGGGACCCAGATCAGCTTGGACACCGCGAGCAGGAGGACCAGCGCGGCCAGGCCGAGCAGGATCGCCAGCAGCCGCCAGGACCAGGCCGCCGCGACCTGCACCGACCGCGGCACGCTGGTCGTCACGTCGCCGCTCATGCCAGCGCCTGACCCAGGTCGGCCACCAGGTCCGCGACGTCCTCGATGCCGACGGACAGGCGCACGAGGTCGTCCGGCACCTCCAGCGCCGAGCCGGTCACCGACGCGTGGGTCATCGCCGCCGGGTGCTCGATGAGCGACTCGACCCCGCCGAGGGACTCGGCGAGCGTGAAGACCGCCGTACGGGCGCAGACGTCCAGCGCCTTGTCCCTGCTGCCGACGCGGAAGGAGACCATCGCGCCGAAGGCGTGCATCTGGCGTGCCGCGAGCTCGTGCCCCGGGTGGTCCTCGAGCCCCGGGTGGATGACCTGGGTGACCGCGGGGTGCCCCCGCAGGAACCTGGCGACGGTCAGGGCGTTGGCGCAGTGCCGATCCATCCGGACCGGGAGCGTCCGCAGGCCGCGCAGCGTCAGCCACGCGTCGAACGGTCCGGCCACCGCGCCGGCGGCGTTCTGCAGGAATCCCACCGCGTCGACGAGCGCCGTCGTTCCCGTCGGCCCCTCGAGGCCGACCGGCAGCTGCGCGCCGTCGCCGACCACCAGCGCACCGCCGACGACGTCGCTGTGCCCGCCGATGTACTTGGTCGTCGAGTGCACGACGACGTCGGCCCCCAGCACCAAGGGCTGCTGCAGGTACGGAGTGGCGAAGGTGTTGTCGACCACGAGCACGGCACCGGCTGCCCTGGCCAGCGCCGAGACGGCAGCGATGTCGGTCACCGAGAGCAGCGGGTTGGACGGGCTTTCCACCCAGACCGCTGCCGTGCGGCCGTGCTCGACCGCCCCGGCGACAGCGTCGAGGTCGGTCGGGTCGACGACGGTGTGGTCCACCCCCCACGGCCCGAGCACCCTGGCGATGAGCCGGTAGGTGCCGCCGTAGGCGTCGTTCGGCACGACGACGTGGCTGCCGGGTCGAAGCACGGCGCGCAGCAGCGCGTCCTCGGCGGCCAGCCCGGAGGAGAACGCGAAGGCCCGCGCGCCGCCCTCGAGCGAGGCGAGCGCCTCCTCGAGCGCGGTGCGGGTCGGGTTGCCCGAGCGGGAGTACTCGTACCCGCCGCGCAGCCCGCCGACGCCGTCCTGGGCGAACGTGGAGACCTGGTAGATCGGCGGTACGACGGCGCCGGTCGTCGGGTCGGGGTCCTGGCCTGCGTGGATCGCTCTGGTCGCGAAGCCGGTGTCTGTCCAGTCGTGGGTCACCCGCTCAGGCTAGGGCCAGCGGAGCACAGGTGCCTGGAGGGTCCGACCGCCAGGCTGGTGTGCCCGGGAACAGCCGGCGGGCGACCCGTGTTCGCACGGTCAGACCTGAGGAGGCCCCGATGTTCGGATCCGTGCTGCGCACCACGATGGTGACCCCCGAGCGAGCACTGAAGGGGCGGACGGGCTACGCCTACTCCGTGCCCGAGCGCCACGCCGTCCTGGGCACCCCGCTCGCCGGCCCCTGGCCGCAGGGCACCGCCGTCCTGCACCTCGCGCTGGGCTGCTTCTGGGGCGCGGAGCGCGAGCTGTGGCAGCTTCCGGGGGTCGTGACGACCGCCGCCGGCTACCAGGGCGGCCGCACGCCCTTCCCCACCTATGAGGAGACCTGCACCGGCCTGACCGGGCACACCGAGACCGTCCTGGTCGCCTACGACCCGACCGTGCTACCCCACACCGAGCTGCTGCGCGCCTTCTGGGAGCTGCACGACCCGACCCAGGGCTATCGCCAGGGCAACGACCGCGGCACCCAGTACCGCTCGGCGATCTTCACCACCACCGACGAGCAGCTGGCCGCTGCCCTGAGCACGCGGGACGCCTACGAGCCGATGCTGCGCTCGCACGGCCTCGGCCCGATCACCACCGAGATCCGGTCCGTGGCCGACCGCGACGGGGCGCCCGGGGCCGGGCCGTTCTTCTACGCCGAGGACTACCACCAGCAGTATCTGCACAAGGTGCCGAACGGCTACTGCCCGGTGCACTCGACCGGGGTGGCGTGCCCGCTGCCCACCGCCTGACCCGCCGCGAGCCGTAGCCCCGTCATCCTCGAGAGGGACGGCAGCGGGCGGCGAAGATCCGTCCTGAGGCCGTCCCCGCCGGGCTCCCCGCTCCGTAGGTTCGAGATGTTCGACCGACGAGGAGGAGCAACCATGATCGAGGCACACGGCCTCATCAAGAGGTACGGCCCGACCACAGCAGTGGACGACATGACGTTCACGGTGCAGGCGGGCAAGGTCACCGGCTTCCTGGGCCCCAACGGCGCAGGCAAGTCCACCACGATGCGCATGATCGTCGGCCTCGATCGGCCGACCAGCGGCACCGTGACCATCAACGGCCGCCCCTACGCGGCGCACCGCGCACCGCTCCAGGAGGTCGGCTCGCTGCTCGACGCCAAGGCCGTGCACACCGGCCGAACGGCCCGCAACCACCTGCTGGCGATGGCGGCGACGCACGGCATCGCCCGCAGCCGGGTCGACGAGGTCATCGAGATGACCGGCCTGCAGACGGTCGCCGACAAGCGGGTCGGCGGCTTCTCGCTGGGCATGGGCCAGCGTCTGGGCATCGCCGCGGCGCTGCTCGGCGACCCGCAGACGCTCATCCTCGACGAGCCCGTCAACGGCCTCGACCCCGAGGGCGTGCTGTGGGTCCGAACCCTGGTGCGCTACCTCGCGGGCCAGGGCCGAACGGTCTTCCTGTCCTCCCACCTCATGAGCGAGATGGCGCTGACCGCCGACCACATCATCGTCGTGGGCCGCGGGAAGGTGCTGGCCGACGCGACGGTCACCGAGATCATCGCCGGCGCCGAGGGCACGTCCGTCCGCGTGCGCAGCCCCCGGTCCGGGGAGCTCGAGGACCTGCTCCGCCGGATCGGCGCGCAGGTCGCCTCGACGGCGGACGGCGAGCTCGAGGTCACCGGGTCCACCGCGCCGAAGATCGGCGAGGTCGCCGCGGCCGCGGGCATCGCGTTGCACGAGCTCACCCCCGTGCGCGGCTCGCTCGAGGACGCCTACCTCCAGCTCACCGCTGACGAGGTGGAGTACCACTCCACCGCCGTCGGCCGGCCCACCGACCAGCCCGCGGCGATGGCCGCGATCACGCAAGGAGCAGCACGATGAGCGCCGCGACCATGGCGACCGCCGACCGCACACCGGGCACCAGGGTGCCGACCACGATCGTCCACCGGGTCTCGGTCCCCAGGGTGATCTCCTCGGAGTGGATCAAGCTCCGCAGCCTGCGGTCCACGTGGTGGACCCTGGCGCTCACCGTCGTCGTGATGGCCGGGATCTCCACCCTGGTGGCCTGGGGGTCGTCCCAGGGCCTCGACGGCGAGGGTCCGGCGACGATGAGCGTCGTCACCCTCATCACCGCCGGCCGTGGCATGGCCGAGCTCACCGTCGCGGTGCTGGGTGTCCTGCTCATCACCGGGGAGTACACCACCGGCCAGATCCGGTCGAGCTTCGCCGCGGTGCCCGCCCGGCTGTCTGTGCTGGGGGCGAAGGCCCTCGTGCTCGGCGCCGTCGTCGCCGTGGCGTCGGTGGTGGGCATGGGCCTCGCCTACCTCACCACCATGCCCTGGCACGACCGGCTCGACGCCACGCTCGACCTGGGCGACGGTGAGACCGTGCGGATCCTGACCGGCCTGCCGCTGTACCTCATCGGGGTCGCACTGCTCGCCCTGGCGATCGGCGCCCTGCTGCGCCGCACGGCCGGGGCGATGGCCTCGGTGCTCGGCCTGCTCCTCGTGGTCGAGACGGTTTTCGCCCTGGTCCCGCTGCGGTTCTTCGAGCTGGTCAGCCCGTTCCTGCCCGCCACGGCCGGCCAGCGCCTGCTCATGGACGCCGACACCATGGCGCTGCTGGACGCGACGAGGGACGCCGCGCACCTGACCCCCTGGCAGGGGTACGGCGTCATGCTCGCCTGGGTCGCCGTGCTGGGAGCCGCCGCCGCCGTGCTGCTGCGCCGCCGCGACGCCTGACCCCGGGACGAGCGCGGGAGTGGGAGAGTGGACCGCGTGAGCACCGGGCCCTTCACGGAGCAGAATGCCCGTCGACTGGGCCCGGTGCGCCGGTTCTTCGTCCGGCACCCGCGCGTGATGGACGTCGTCGTGGTCGTTCTGGTGGCCGGGCCGGGCGCGGCCAACGCCTTCGTCCCGCACCAGACCCGCAACGTGGCGACCTCGGTCGCCATCGTGGTGACGGGCGGCGTCGCACTGCTCTGGCGCCGGACACACCCCCTGGTCGTCGCCGGCGTCGTTTGCGGACTCGGCGTGGAGAGCCTTGGCCTCACGGGCAGCACCAGCAGCATGGAGGTCGCCCTGGGCTTCGCGGTCTACGCCGTCGCCGTCGCCTACCCGGCCCGGACCGCGTGGATCGCTGCGGTCGGTCTGGCCGCCCTGCTCTCCGGCGCAGGGTGGCTGTGGGAGATGCAGACGCCCGACCCGACGGCGGGCCGCCCGGACGGTGAGGTCGTCATCAGCGACGACCGGTGGGGCACCACCGCGGGGACGGCGATCTCGGTGCTCCTCGCGATGGCCATCGGGACCGGCGTGCGCAACCAGCGCCAGCACGTCGCCGCCCTGGTCGAGCGCGGCAACGCCGTTGCGCGGGACCGGGACCGGCAGGCCGAGCTGGCGCGGGTCTCCGAGCGCAGCCGGATCGCCCGAGAGATGCACGACGTCGTCGCGCACAGCCTGACGGTGATGATCAGCCTCGCCGACGGGGCCGCCGCGTCCTTCGACCGGGCGCCGAACCGCTCACGCGAGGCACTGACCGAGCTGTCGGCGACCGGCCGGGCCGCCCTGGGTGACATGCGCCGGGTGCTCGGCGCCCTGAGCGACGACGTGCCGCTCGAGCCGACGCTCGGCCCCCAGGCCCTCGAGACGCTCGTCGAGCGCTTCCGCACCGCCGGCCTGACGGTCCGGTCCGAGGGTCTGCGCCTCTCGCCGTCCGACGACACCGGCGTGCGGCTCGCGGTCTACCGTGTGGTGCAGGAGTCGCTGACCAACGTGCTGCGCCACGCCCCGGGCACCGCGCAGGTCGATGTCATCGTGCGGCGTGCACCAGGGTGGTGGGAGGTCGAGATCAATGATCACGGGGCCGCGCTGCCGGTCGCCGACGCGGGCGGGGCGGGCCAGGGCCTGATCGGGATGCGCGAGCGCGCCGCGCTCCTCGGCGGCATCGTCGAGGCAGGACCGTGGGAGCACGGCTGGCGCGTGCTCGTCAGGCTCCCCACGCAGCTGGCGGACCAGTGACGGCGACCCGGTCGACCCGCGTGCTGCTGGTCGACGACCAGGCGCTGCTGCGGATGGGCTTCGCCATGGTGCTGGACGCCGAGGACGACCTGGAGGTCGTCGGCGAGGCCGCCGACGGCGTCGCCGCGCTGGACCAGGTGCGCGCGCTGCGGCCGGACGTCGTGCTCATGGACGTGCGGATGCCACGGATGAACGGGATCGAGGCCACCCGGTCGATCGCGGCCGAGTACCCCGCGACGAAGGTGCTCGTGCTGACGACCTTCGACCTGGACGAGTACGCCTTCGCCGCGCTGCGCGCCGGGGCCAGCGGGTTCCTGCTCAAGGACGCCGAGCCGACCGAGCTCGTCGCCGCGATCCGCACGGTCGCCGCAGGCGACGCCGTCGTCGCACCGCGCGTCACCCGGCGGATGCTCGAGCTGTTCGCCCAGCACCTGCCCGAGGCGGGCCGGCAGGCACCGGACGGGCTGGACCCCCGGCTGACCGCACTGACCCCACGCGAGCTCGAGGTGCTGCGCGCGGTGGCCGAGGGGCGGTCCAACGCCGAGGTCGCCGAGCAGCTGTTCCTGTCCGAGGCGACGGTCAAGACGCACGTCGGTCGGATCCTGGCCAAGCTCGGCGTGCGTGACCGGGTCCAGGCCGTCGTGCTCGCCTACGAGACCGGTCTGGTCGGCGGGGGTCGCTGACCCCCGCCGACAGTCGACGCGGTGGCCGCTGGTCAGCGGCTGGTGCCGACGACGTCCACGACGAAGACGAGCGTGTCGGTGCCCTTGATCCCGGCCTGCGGCATACCGCGCTCGCCGTAGCCCAGGTGCGGCGGGATCGACAGCAGGACCCGCGAGCCGACCAGCATGCCCACCAGGCCCTCGTCCCAGCCGCCGATGACCATGCCCACGCCGATCGGGAACGCGATCGAGGCACCACGGTCGTAGGAGTTGTCGAACACCGACCCCTGCCAGATCTGGCCGAGGTAGTGGACCTCGAGGTCGTCACCGGCCTCGACGATCTCGCCGTCGCCCTGGAGCAGGACCTCGACCCCGAGCTCAGCGGGGGCGGGCGTTGCGGGGAAGGTCAGGACGGGCTTGTCGCCGAATCCTCCGGTCGCGGACGGCAGTGCTGATGTCATGGGTGCGCCTCTCGGGTCGGTCGCCGACGCGCTGCTGCGCGCCGCCGCGGACCATCGTGCCCGACGCCGCCGGGTCCCGCCCCTTGCGCCACAGCGGCTAATGCCCTTAGCTTTACGGCATGGACATCATCGAGCACCTTCAGCGGCACGAGGGCCGGGTCGCCTGGACGAGCACCGGCAGCGGGCCGCTCCTCGTCCTCGTGCCGGGGATGGGAGACCTGCGGGGCACCTGGCGCGGACTGGCCGCGCCCCTGGTGACCGCCGGGTATCGCGTCGTGGCCACCGACCTGCGCGGCCACGGTGACTCCGACACGACCTTCACCACCCACGGTGACGCGAGCACCGGCGGGGACGTGCTGGCCCTCGTCGAGCACCTGGGCGACGGTCCGGCCGTGCTCGTCGGCAGCTCGATGGGCGGTTCGGCCGCCCTGTGGGCCGCGGCTGAACGGCCCGACCTCGTCGCCGGGCTCGTCCTGGTCAGCCCGTTCCTCGACGAGCCGCAGACCCGGCCGGTCGTCCGAGCCGTCAACCGCGCCGCCTACCGGCTGCTGTTCTCACGTCCGTGGGGCGCCCGACTCTGGGCCTCGTACTACCGCGGCCCGCTGCACCACGGGGCGCCCACCCCGTGGCTCACCGAGCACGTCGCCGCCATCCACGCGTCCCTGCGCGACCCGGCCCACCTGCGCTCGTTGCGCCGGCTGGCAGCGCAGCTGGACCATGGTGTCGTCGGCGAGCGGCTCGCCGAGGTCACCGCACCCGCTCTGGTCCTCATCGGCGAGCACGACCCGGACTTCCGCGACGTGCCGACCGAGCTCGAGCGCGCCCGGACCGCCATCGGCGCCGAGGCGATCGCCGTGCCCAACGCGGCGCACTACGCCCACCACCAGGCGCCCGGCCTTGTCCTGGAGCGCACCACCGCCCTGCTCGCCGGACTGCCCCGCACCGCCACGCGCTGGGCGGTCCCGTCGGCACGGGGCGCCGTCGGCGGCACGGGTGCCTAGGGTCGGGTTGCGCCGCGACGTCGTCGTCGCCTTGGCCCTGGAGGTCCTGGACGACGGCGGCGAGCTGACCCTCGCGGCGGTGGCGGCCCGGGCCGGGGTGGCCGTGCCCAGCCTGTACAAGCACGTCGAAGGGCTGGCCGACCTGCGTCGAGCGGTGGCGGTGGTCTGCCTCGACGAGCTCACGGCCACCCTGACCGCGGCGCTCGGGGGTGCCGGACGGCTGCCGGCCGACCGGGTGCGCGCCCTGGCCACGGCGACCCGAGACCTCGCGCTGCGCTCCCCCGGCCGCTACACCGCGGTCCAGGGTTCCGCATGGGCCAAGGACCCGGACGCCACCGGGGTCCAGGCGGCCGCGCGAGCACCGGTGCGGGTGATCGTCGAGGCCCTCGCCGGGCTGGACCTGCCGCCCGAGCGCGCAGTCGACGCGGTGCGCGCCTTCCGCGCCACCGTGCACGGCTTCGTCGTGCTCGAGCTCGACGGGGGGTTCGGCCTGCCAGACGACGTCACGACCAGCTTCGAACAGGCCGTCGACGCGCTCGTCGCCGGCCTCGCGGCGACGAGTGCCACGGCCGGGCGGCGCCTGGCGGGACCGCCTCAGCGCGCGAGGAAGCCCAGCAGGTCCTGACGGGTGAGCACGCCGATCGGATCGCCGTCCCGGACGACCATGAGCGCGTCGGCGCCGTGCAGGGCCGAGCGGGCCGACTCGAAGTCCTCGCCGACCCCGATGAGGGGCAGCCGCGGGCCCAGGTGCTTGTCCACCCGGTCGGCGAGCTGGGCGCGCCCGGTGAAGACGCCGTCGAGCAGGTCCCGCTCGGTCACCGTGCCGAGCACCTCGCCGGACTTCACCGGCGGCTCGGCGCTGACCACCGGCACCTGGGAGACGGCGTACTCCCGCAGGATCTCGATGACGTCGCGGACCGTGTCGTGCGGGTGGGCGTGCACGAGGTCCGGCAGCGTGCCGGTCTTCGCCCGCAGCACGTCACCGACGAGCACTCCCTGCGGCTCGTGCAGGAACCCGTACGAGCGCATCCAACCGTCGGAGAAGACCTTGGACAGGTACCCGCGACCGCCGTCCGGCAGGATGACGACGATGACGGCGCGCGCGGCCGCGGCGGGGTCCTCGCGCTCCAGACGCTCGGCCAGCCGCACGGTCGCCGCGACGGCCATCCCGCTGGACCCGCCGACGAGCAGGGCCTCCTCGCGGGCGAGCCGACGCGTCATCGCGAACGCGTCGGCGTCGCGGACTGCGATGACCTCGTGCGGCACGGACGGGTCGTACGCCGAGGGCCAGAAGTCCTCGCCGACGCCCTCGACGAGGTAGGGCCGGCCGTCCCCGCCGGAGTAGATCGAGCCGGCCGGGTCGGCCCCGATGACGCGGACCTCCCCGTCGGCGCGGCCACGGCTGACCTCACGCAGGTAGCGGCCGGTGCCGCTGATCGTGCCGCCGGTGCCCACCCCCGCGACCAGGTGGGTGACCCGGCCGTCGGTGTCGGCCCAGATCTCCGGCCCGGTGGTCTCGTAGTGGCTGCGCGGACCGTTCGGGTTGGCGTACTGGTCGGGCTTCCAGGCGCCGGGCGTCTCGCGTACCAGCCGGTCAGAGACCGAGTAGTAGGAGTCCGGGTGGTCCGGCGCCACGGCCGTCGGCGTGACGACCACCTCGGCGCCGTAGGCGCTCAGCACATCACGCTTGTCCTGGGAGACCTTGTCCGGGCAGACGAAGATGCAGCGATAGCCGCGGCGCTGGGCGACCAGGGCCAGGCCGGCCCCGGTGTTCCCGCTGGTCGGCTCGACGATCGTGCCCCCCGGGGCCAGCTCGCCGCAGGCCTCGGCGGCCTCGATCATCCGCAGCGCGACCCGGTCCTTGACCGACCCGCCGGGGTTGACGTACTCGACCTTGGCCAGCACCAGGGCGCCGAGCCCCTGGGTCACCGCAGCGAGCCGGACCAGGGGCGTGCCGCCGACGAGCTCGCTGACGTGCTCGGCGTACCGCATCCCGTCCTCGCGAGGCAGGACCGGGCTCAGTTGTCCCCTCGCAGGATGGCCAGGAGCCGCAGCAGCTCCAGGTACAGCCAGATGAGCGTGACGAGCAGCCCGAAGGCCGCCGACCACGCGAACTTGGCCGGCGCGCCGCCCTCGACCCCGCGCTTGATGGAGTCGAAGTCGACGATGAGCGACATCGCGGCCAGCCCCACGGCCACCAGGCCGACCGCCACCCCGAGCCAGCCGCCGCGCAGCGGCCCGAAGTCGCCGCTCGGCATCACAAACATCAGGACGATGTTGAGCAGCGAGAAGACGAGGTACCCGACCATCCCGATGAGCAGGAACTTCTGGAACTTCGGGGTGACGCGCACCTTGCCCGAGCGGAAGAGCACCAGCGAGGTGGCGAAGACGGCGACCGTCGCGAGCACGGCCTGGCCGACGACCCCGTCGTAGAAGGACTCGTAGAACGCGCTGATGCCGCCGAGGAACACGCCCTGGGCGACGGCGTAGAGCGTGATGAGCAGCGGGCTCGGCTCGCGCTTGAAGGCGTTGACCAGGCCGAGGACCAGGCCGACGATCGCGCCGAAGACCCACAGCTGGGGGGCCAGCGTCCACGTGACGGCAGCGACCACGACGAGGAGCGCGAGCAGCCCGCCGGTCTTGACGATGACGTCGTCGTACGTCAGGCGCTTGGTCTCACGGGTCGTGGCGGTCGGTGCGCCATACATCTGCTCGAGCGTGGCCGCCTGGACACCTGCCTGGCCGGAGATCACGGTGTCCTGGACCGCGGGCCCGCGGGAGTCCTGGACGGCCGAGCGGCCGCGCTTGGGCTCGCCGAAGATCGCGCTGTTGTTGAAGACGGGGTTGCTCACGGTTCCTCCTGGTCGCGGCGGCTGCACCCTGCACGCCGTTCGGTCACGACCGTACTCATGCTACGCAACGTCGCATCGCGACGATCCGTTCCCGATCAGCCCCGCCATCCGTCTGGGGTGAGCGCGCGGACGGCCCCGAGCGCGGCGGTGCCGTCCCCGTGCCGCTCGCGCTCGAGCGCGACGAGCGCGTCGAGGGTGCCCGTCGGGCGACCGTCCGCAACGGCCAGGGCGGCGAGGTCTGCCAGCCGCGAGCGGGCCACGAGGCTGTCCTGGTGCGCCCCGAGGGAGTCCTGGACCTTGGTCAGTCGCTCGGCCAGCCTGGAGGCGGGCTTGCCGGCCAGGGCGGCCACCGACTCGGCAGCGTAGCGTGCCGCCTTGGCCGCCTTGCGCGCGTCGTGCAGCGAGGTGTCGAGCGCGGGCCCGACGGGCGCGCGGCGGGCCGACCGCAGCGCGCGCCGCACGCGCCGCACGGCGCGACGGACGCCGGGGTGCACGGCCGCCGGCGGCTTGCGGGCCCGGCCGCGCCACGGCGGCGTGTCCACCAGGACGACCAGTGCGTCGAGGAGGGCGAGGTAGCGTGTCCCGTCGAGCTCCGAGAGCAGCGCCGCACGTGACGTGGCGAGCTCGGCGTCCAGCGCGGTGCGCAGCACATCGGCCCCGATGCCCCGGTGCGGGTCCGGCAGGTCCGCGACGGCGCCGAGCAGGCGCTCGCGCAGCACCTCGGCGTCCCTGACCGCCCCCAGCACGGCCCCCCACCACCGCAGCTCACCGCGCAGGCGCTCGACGGCGTCCGCCTCGAGCAGGCGGCGGTACGTCGCCAGGGTCGCGCGCAGCCGGCGCACCGCGACGCGCTGGCGGTGCACCGCGTCCGGCAGGTCGAGGCGCACCTGGGGATCACGGTCGACGACCTCGGCCACCTGGGCCGCGAGGTAGGCGAGAACGACGTCGCCCGCGGTCCGCGGCGGGTCCGAGCCGGCTGGTGTCGCGAGGTCACCCGCGAGCACGCGTGCGAGCTTGGACTGCGACGCCGCGGGCCGGGCACCGGCCGCCAGCAGCGCCGCCACGACGGCGTCGAGCAGCTCCCGGTCCCCCGCGACGAGCTCGACCTCGACCTCGCGCCAGCGCTCGGCCGGGGTGCCGGGCCGGTGGGCCACCACCCGGTCGTCGACCACCTCGGCGAGCACCCGTGCCTCGGCGTCGACGACGTGGCGCACGGTCCGCGTGGTGCGCAGCACCGCGACCGGCGCCAGGGTCTCGCCGCGCGTACGGGACCGGACCAGCGCCGCCAGGTCGGCGGGCACGGAGGCCGGCGGCCGGCGCACCTCGTGGCGCACCTCGAGCCGGGAGTCCCCGAGCGGGAGCTTGAGGTGCCAGCCAGCATCTGGCCCGCCGGTCCGTCGGCGCAGGGTGACCCGCGCACGCAGCAGGCGCAGGTCGGCCGTGTCGAGATAGGTGGCGCTGAGTCGGCGGACGCCGGCGGGCACGACGGCCAGCGGCGGGTCGAGGGGGAGCTCGGGCATCCGCCACCCCGGGTCGACATCGACCGTGATCTCTGTCTCGAGCGCCGTCGTCGCCGTCATCATCGCTCCTTGTCGACTCAACCTGCGGTGCCCCCGGCAGGGCTCGAACCTGCACTGGACCGGGTTTAAGCCGGTTGCCTCTGCCGGTTGGGCTACGGGGGCGCCGCCCGGACCCCCTCATCCTGCCAGGGCCCGGCGACCCCGTCGCCGTCAGCCGGGGTCAGGGCGCCGTGCCCGGCGCGTCGCCGGGGGTCGTCGCGGCCGCGGATAGCGCCGGCGCCATGGCGAACGGGGCGGGTGGGCTCTGCGCCTGCGAACCGTCGAGCAGCTCCCGCCCGCCATCGTTCGGGTACCACCACTGCGAGACCGGCGCCCCGAGCAACGGATAGACGTTCCAGTGGGTCCGGCCGTCGGCGTCCGTCCTGGGCACGAACGACCACGGTTCGGCCACCCCCGGCATCGACCACTCGCTGGTCGAGCTGGCGACGGCCCGCACCTGGCGGCCGCGGTCGTCGACGATCTGCACGTCGGACAGCGGGTTGCCCGCCGCGTCGTAGACGAACAGGTTGCTCACCTGCTGCCCGTCGACGAAGACCCCCTCTTCCGGCAGCACCTCGCTGACGACCGGGGTCTCGATGTAGACGGGGTAGGAGCCGTTCGACAGGCGCCAGTGCACTTCGGTGTCGAAGCTCGACAGCGCCCACGGTGCCGCCAGGACGGCGATGACGCTGAGCACGGCGGCGCCGCGACGAACGAGGGTCACACCTCGGCCGAGGCCGCGGCCGACGGCGACCGACAGGCCACCGGCAAGCAGGGCGAGGAACCAGGCCCCCGGGGTGCCGGGGACGAACCGGTCGAGGCTCGCCTCGAACGGGCTGAGCACCCCCAGCGCCAGCACGAACCAGACCCAGCCGCGCAGCAGCCACCACAGCGGGCGCATCGCAGCGGCGAGGTCGACGAGCCACCGGGCGGCCGGTGCGCTGCGCAAGGGCTCGGCCACGACGAACGCGCGGTCGCGCCCGTCCGCGACGATCCGCCGCACCGCGTCACGCAGACCGTGCACCCGGCCGTTCAGCCGGCGCCCCCGCCCGCTTTGCGCCGCGGCCACCCCCAGCCCGGCCGCGGCGCGAAGCTCGGCGGCGTAGTCGCCCGCCGGACCGAACCGGCGGGCCAGGTCGACGAGCTGGGAACCCTCCGACGCTTCGGCGACCGAGGGACCTGCCGCGTCCTGCAGCGCCTCGGCGAGATCGGCCTCCAGCCCGTCGGTGAGGTCCTCGACCTGCTCGGCAGGCAGGTCGCTCAGGTGGGAGCGGACCGCCGTCGCGTAGGCGCTGACGTGGTCGAGCAGCCGGCTGGCGGTCATCGTGGGTCTCCGGTCTCGAGCAGCGCGGTCATGGCGGACGAGAAGACGTGCCAGTCCTTGCACTGGGCCTCGAGCATCGCCCGGCCCTGGGCGTTGATCCCGTAGTACTTGCGGTGCGGACCCTCGTCGGACGGCACGACGTAGGTGGTCAGCGCGCCCGCGGCGTACAGCCGGCGCAGCGTGCCGTAGACCGACGCATCGCCGACCTCCTCAAGGCCCGACGCCCGCAGGCGCCGGACGACGTCGTACCCGTACCCGTCCTCACCGGCGACGACGGCCAGCACCGCGACGTCGAGCACCCCCTTGAGCAGCTGGGTGGTGTCCATGGGCGCCTCCTGGTCGACGGGCTGCTCGGCTCTGGTGCGGGAGCCGCCCCCTCCGGCCGCTCCCGCACGCAGCACACTACTACGGCATCCGCATTAGTGGGTAGGGATGGCCGCGTGTCGTGCGGGCTCGTCGTGCGGGCTCGTCGTGCGGGCTCGTCCTCGCAGGGTCGGTCCGGTGCGGTCAGCCGCGCTCGGCCGCGCTCCAGGCGATCCCGTCGAGGATGTCGTGCTCCGAGGTGACGACCGTGCGCAGGTTGCCGCCCGACCGGCCGATCTCGGCCCGCACGTGCGAGAGGACGTTGGACCAGACCAGCGCGCCGGCGCCGATGATGTCCACGCGACCGGGGTGCATGAAGGGGAGCACCTCGCGGCGTGCCCGGCTCATCCCCAGCAGGGCCTTGCACGAGGCGAGAACCCGGTCGACGGGCAGCACGGCGCCGTCGATCCGCACCGGGTCGTAGCGCTCCAGGTCGAGCGCGTGCGCGGTCACCGTCGTGACGGTACCGGCCAGCCCCACGACTGTGGCGGCGCGGCCGAAGGGCACCACCCTGCCGGCCGCCCCGAGCGCAGCGACGATGTCGGCGCTGGCCGCAGCGATCTGCTCGGGCGTCGGCGGTTCGTCGTGCAGGTGCCGTTCGGTCATCCGCACGCAGCCGACATCCATCGAGTACGCCGCGACGGGAGAGGTGGTGCCCAGCACGAGCTCGGTCGAGCCCCCGCCGAGGTCGACCACGAGGAACGGTCCCCGATGCCGGCCCGCGAGCACGCCGGTGGCGCCGCGGAACGAGAGTCTGGCCTCCTCCTGCCCGTCCACCACCTCGGGCTCGACCCCGATCGCCTCGAGGATGCCGTCGACGAAGTCCGCGCGGTTCTCCGCATCCCGCGAGGCCGACGTCGCGACGAACCGGATCTGCTCCACGCCCAGCTCGGCGCAGGTCGCCGCGTACCGCCGCGTCGCGTCGAGCGTGCGCTCCAGCGCCTCGGGTGCGATCCGACCCGTGCGGTCGACCCCCTGGCCCAGGCGGACCACCTCCATGGTGCGGACCACGTCGCTCAAGGTGCCCGCAGCGACATCGACGTCCGCGACGAGCAGCCGGATCGAGTTGGTCCCGCAGTCGATGGCAGCCACACGCGTCATGGACGCACAGCCTGCCATCCCTCAGCAGGTGCAGGTGTCCGGGCGCCAGGCGTGTTCGACGAGCGCCAGGGCCTCGTCGCCCAGCGGGCTGACCCCGGGCCCGGCAGCCAGCGCGTGGCCGACCAGCACGTGCAGGCACTTGACCCGGGCAGGCATCCCGCCGGCGGAGATCCCGTCGATCTCCGGGACCTCGCCGAGCTCGGCTCGGGCGGCGAGGTAGTGCTCGTGCGCGCGCCGGTGGCCGGCCGCCAGCTCGGGGTCATGCTCGAGCCGGTCGCTCATCTCCCGCATCAGCCCCCCGGCCTCGAGCGTGGAGACCGCCGCGACGGCCCGGGGGTGGGTGAGGTAGAAGGTCGTCGGGAACGGGGTGCCGTCGGGCAGCCGTGGAGCGGTCCGCACCACCGTCGGCCGCCCGCAGACGCAGCGCGCGGCGACCCCGACGACACCCCGCGGCTCGCGCCCCAGCTGCTCGGCGACGCTCGCGAGGTCCTCGGCGCTGACGCCCGTCAAGGCGTCGCTCCGGCAGCCGGGTCGGTGGCAGCCGGGTCGGGAACCGAGGCCGCGCCGGCGAGCTGCACCGACTCCCAGACCGTCGCGTACCACGGTGCCTCGGCGCCGCCCGGCGGGAGAGCCGGGCCACTGCCGGTGACTGTCGTCTCGCCGCTCAGCGCGGGCTCGTCGACGACCACCTCGGGGTCGATGACGCGGTAGGCGGTCTCCCCCGGCAGCACGTAGGAGAGCCGGGCCCGGGCCTGCGCGGCCACATAGGCGTCGGTGCCCCAACGGTCGAGGTCGGCGGCGAGCTGCTCCTGCTGCTGCTCGGCCGCGTCGACCTCGGAGGCCAGGGCGTCGAGCTCCGCGCGCTGGCCGAGGTAGGCCCGGACCGTCGGGAACAGCATCGAGAACGCGACGAGGAGCACGACGCCGAGGACCATCGCGCGGACCGAGATGAGCCGGGCCAGTCCGCGGGCCCGCTCGGAACGCGCCGGCGCACTCACCGCTGGCGAGCTCGCCCGGCCCGTAGGCGTGCGAGCACCACCCGGCCGGGTGGCGGCACGCGGCACCGCCCTGGCGGGGCGGGCCGGCCGGGCCGGGGCGACCCGGGTCCCCTCGCGCACCACCGGCGCGGCGGGCACGGCCGCGGTGCGGGCGTGCGGGGGTGCGGGCCGGCGGGACATGGCTCGATTGTGCCCCGGCCCGACCGTGAACCGACCGACCCGACTCGGCGGTTCGTCGAACGACTCCCCGGACGCCGCAGGGCCCGGTCGAGGGATCGACCGGGCCCTGCGGGACGTGCTACCGGCTAGCTGCCGACTCAGGCCTTCCAGCGCGGGAAGGCGCTCGCCCCGGCGTAGCGGGCGGCGTCGTCCAGCTCCTCCTCGATGCGGAGCAGCTGGTTGTACTTGTTGATGCGCTCGCCACGGGCGGGGGCACCGGTCTTGATCTGGCCGGAGTTCGTCGCCACGGCAAGATCGGCGATGGTGACGTCCTCGGTCTCGCCCGAGCGGTGCGAGACCATCGCGGTGAAGCCGGCGCGCTGCGCCATCGTCACGGCGTCGAGCGTCTCGGTCAGGGTGCCGATCTGGTTGAGCTTGACCAGCAGCGAGTTGGCGGACTTCAGGGCGATGCCCTTGGCCAGGCGCTCGGGGTTGGTGACGAACAGGTCGTCTCCGACGATCTGGACCTTGTCGCCCACGAGGGAGACGAGCTCGCCCCAGGAGTCCCACTCGTCCTCGGACAGCGGGTCCTCGATGGAGACCAGCGGGTAGTCCGCGACGAGCTGGGCGTAGAACGCGATCATCTCGGCCGGGGTGCTGGCCTTGCCCTCGAACCGGTAGGCGCCGTCCTTGAAGAACTCGGTCGCGGCGACGTCGAGCGCCAGGCCGACGTCCTTGCCCGGGACGAAGCCGGCCTGCTCGATGGCGACGAGGATGAGGTCGAGCGCGTCGCGGTTGCTCGGCAGGTTGGGGGCGAAGCCGCCCTCGTCGCCCAGGCCGGTGCCCAGGCCCTTGCTCTTGAGCACGGACTTCAGCGAGTGGTAGACCTCGGCGCCGGTGCGCAGGGCCTCGCGGTAGGTGGTGGGGCCGATCGGCGCGACCATGAACTCCTGGATGTCGACGTTGGAGTCGGCGTGCGACCCACCGTTGAGGATGTTCATCATCGGGACGGGCAGGACGTGCGCGTTCGGGCCGCCGAGGTAGCGGAACAGCGGCAGGTCGGCCGAGTCGGCAGCGGCCTTGGCCACGGCCATCGAGACGCCGAGGATGGCGTTCGCGCCGAGCTTGCCCTTGTTGGGCGTGCCGTCGAGGTCGATGAGGGCCTGGTCCACCAGGCGCTGCTCGCTGGCCTCGAAGCCGATGAGCTCGGGGGCGATGTCGTCCATCACCGCGGCGACGGCGTCCTGGACGCCCTTGCCGAGGTAGCGGCCCTTGTCTCCGTCGCGACGCTCGACGGCCTCGAACGCGCCGGTGGAGGCGCCCGAGGGCACTCCGGCGCGGGCGATGGTGCCGTCGTCGAGGGCGACCTCGACCTCCACAGTGGGGTTGCCCCGCGAGTCAAGGATCTCGCGGGCGCCTACGGCCTCGATCGTGGCCATGGAAGCTCCTTCGGACGAACGGTTCGTTGGGTGTGCTGCTCACCTGGCGCCGTGCGCTCGCATCGAACGCTCGGCGGCCGGGTCGACGGGCCGCCGGTCCTCGTCGACCGGCCACCGACCACCCTAGTGCGCGCGGCCGGTCGGTGGTCGGGACGTTCGGGGACTGGTGCCCGGGCGTCCGGCTGCCGTAGGCAACACCGACCGTTCCCGGTCAGTCGGTCTCAGCCGGCGGTCGTCGACGTCAGCGCCGCGAGCGCCCCGACGATCGCCTCGACCTGGGTCTTGGCGTCGCCGAAGAGCATCTCGGTGTTCTCGCGGAAGAACAGCGGGTTCTGGACCCCGGCGTAGCCGGTGGCCATCGAGCGCTTGAAGACGACGACGTGCTGCGCGCGCCAGACCTCGATGACCGGCATGCCGGCGATCGGGGAGCCCGGGTCCTCCAGGGCGGCGGGGTTGACCGTGTCGTTGGCGCCGATGACGAGCACGACGTCGGTGCCCGGCAGGTCGGGGTTGACCTCGTCCATCTCCAGGACGATGTCGTACGGCACCTTGGCCTCGGCGAGCAGCACGTTCATGTGCCCGGGCAGCCGCCCTGCCACCGGGTGCACACCGAAGGTGACCTGGACGCCGGCCGCCCGCAGCCGGGCGGTGAGGTCGGCAACGGGGTACTGAGCCTTGGCGACGGCCATCCCGTATCCGGGGGTGATGACCACCCGCGAGGCACCGAGCAGCAGCTCGGCGACCTTTGGCGCGGTGGTCTCCCGGTGCTCGCCGTGCTCGCCGTGCTCGCCCGACGAGGCGACGACGGTCCCGGCCTCGACCCCGAACCCCCCGAGGATGACGCTGATGAACGAGCGGTTCATCGCCCGGCACATGATGTAGGACAGGATCGCACCGGAGGAGCCAACCAGGGCGCCCGTGACGATGAGCAGGTCGTTGCTCAGCATGAACCCGGCGGCGGCCGCGGCCCACCCGGAGTACGAGTTGAGCATCGAGACGACCACGGGCATGTCCCCGCCGCCGATCGACGCGACGAGGTGCCAGCCCAGGGCCAGCGCGATCACCGTCATGATCAGCAGCGGTGCGACGGCGTTGGTCGCGAGGAACCAGCCCATCAGACCGGCCGAGGCCACCAGCGCGCCGAGGTTGAGCATGTTGCGCCCCGACAGCTTCAGCGGGGCCGAGCTGATCTTGGCCGACAGCTTGAGGTAGGCCACGACCGAGCCGGTGAGGGTGACCGCACCGATGAGCACACCGAGGAACACCTCGACCTGGTGGACGGTCTCGGCGGGCTCGGTGAGGTAGGAGTTGATCCCCACCAGCACCGCGGCCACGCCGACGAAGGAGTGCAGCATGGCGATCATCTCGGGCATCTGGGTCATCTCGACCGACCGCGCCCGCCAGATCCCCGCGGCCGCGCCGATGGCGAAGACCATCGCCACGAGCAGCGCGGTGACCAGAACGGGCCGCTCGGACCGCACCAGTGCCAGCACGACGGTCGCGGCCAGGGCCAGGGCCATCCCGACCATGCCGAGCAGGTTGCCGCCGCGGGCGGTGGTCTGCTTGGACAGGCCCGCCAGGGACAGGATGAAGAGCACGGCCGCCACGACGTACACGGCCTGCGCCAGCTGGGTGAGCATCAGGCGTCCTTCCTGAACATCCCGATCATCCGGTAGGCCACGAGGAACCCACCGAAGATGTTGACGGAGGCGACCGACGCCGCGACGAACGCGAGCGCGGCGACGAGCAGGTTGTCCGAGCCGAGCTGGAGCAGCGCGCCGACCAGGATGATCCCGGAGATCGCGTTGGTCTGGGCCATCAGCGGGGTGTGCAGCGAGTGGCTGACGTTCGAGATGACGTAGTAGCCGACGAAGACCGCCAGCGCGAAGACCGTGAAGTGTCCGGCGAACGCGGCGGGCGAGAAGGTCAGGGCCAGGGTCACCAGGACGGCTCCCAGCAGGTAGCCGACCAGCCGGCGCTGTCCCCGCCGCCGGGTCGCGGCGAGCGCGAGCGCCGCAGCACGGGCCTGCTCCTCGGGGTCGAGCACGACCGGGGCCGCGGGCGCCGGGGCGGCCGAGACCTGGACCGGTGGCGGTGGCCACAGGACGGCGCCGTCGTGCGCCACCGTCATCCCGCGCTGGACCGGGTCGTCCAGGTCGAGCACCAGCTCGCCGTCCTTGGCCGGGGTGAGCAATGTCATGAGGTGGACGATGTTGGTGCCGAAGAGCTGGGACGTGTGCTGGGGCATCCGGCTCGTCAGGTCGGTGTACCCGAGGATGACGACGCCGTTGTCGGTGACCACACGCTCGCCCGGGACGGTGAGCTCGCAGTTGCCGCCGCCCGAGGCCGCCAGGTCGACGATGACGCTGCCCGGCCGCATCGCGGCCACCATGGCCGCGGTGATCGTGCGCGGCGCCGTCCCGCGGACCAGGGCAGTGGTGATGACGACGTCGGCGGTGGCCGACTCCGCCGCGTACATCTGCGCGGTCGCGCGCTCCTGCTCCTCGCTCAGCGCGCCGGCGTACCCGTCGGCGGAGACCTCCTGCTGAGCGGCCTTCGCCTGGACGAACGCCGCGCCCATCGACTCGATCTGCTCACCGACCTCGGGGCGCACGTCGAAGGCCCGCACCTGGGCACCAAGGCTGCCGGCCGCACCGATCGCGGCCAGCCCGGCCACGCCGGCCCCGATGACGAAGACCCGGGCCGGGTTGGTCTTGCCGGCAGCGGTGACCTGACCGGTGAACATCCCGCCGAACTCCGCGGCAGCCTCGATGACCGCCCGGTAGCCGGCGACGTTCGACAGCGTGGAGAGCACGTCCAGCGACTGGGCCCGGCTGATCCGCGGGACGGCATCCAGTGCCAGGCCGGTGATCCCCCGCGCGGCGATCTCGGCGACCAGCGCGGGGTGCGCCGCCGGGCTCATCATCGCCACGAGCGTCGTGCCGGCCACCATCGCCGGCAGGGAGTCGGGCGGAGCGACGCAGGTCACCACGTCGCTGGACCACACCTCCGGGGCGTCGGTGATCGTTGCGCCGGCCGCGAGGTACGCGCCGTCGGAGTAGCTCGCCTGCGCGCCGGCGCCGGCCTGGACAGCGACGTCGTAGCCCAGTGCACACAGCTGGCCTACCGTCTTGGGGCTCGCCGCCACGAGCCGCTCACCGGTTCGTGACTCCGTCGGGACGCCGATTCTCATCGAGACCTCTCCTCGTCTGGCCGTGCCGGGACGGGCAGGGCCCCGTCGCCGGACTCATCCTGCCGGTGCTCGACCGCGCGCACACCGCATTCCAGGTCACGAATCACACCGCGCAACGCCGCCTCGGCGTCGATCCCCGTCGCCTGGGAGCGCAGCACGAGCTCGAGCAGCTCGCGGCCGATCTGCTGCGAACCGTCCGCGGGTGCCGACGGCAGGGCCAGGGGCAGCCCCGCCCGCTGCGCCCGACCCACCACCTTCTGCGCCCTGGCCAGTGCCGGCAGGGCGAGGGGCACGCCGTCGAGCACCGAGTCGCGGGACTTCTCGGCCGCCTTGATCTGCTCCCACCGCTGGTGGACGTGCTCGGCATCGCGCACCTGGGCGTCACCGAAGACGTGCGGGTGCCGGCGGCGCAGCTTCGCCGCGATCCCGGCGGCGACGTCATCGAGGTCGAACGGCTCGCTGTCGTGCTCCTGGGCGACCCTGGCGTGGAAGACCACCTGGAGCAGCAGGTCCCCCAGCTCCTCGCGCAACCCGGCACGGTCGCCGGTCTCGACCGCCTCGGCGACCTCGTAAACCTCCTCGACCGCGTAGCCGACGAGTGACGCGTGGGTCTGCTCGGCGTCCCACGGGCACCCACCCGGCGAGCGCAGCCGATCCATCACGGCGACGAGGTCGGCCACGGCGGCCAGCGGTCGGTCCG
>Ga0105047_10001259_pt1 | contig 45140 bp, 35 predicted proteins | sample MAT04_FD_78384 | JGI IMG/M metagenome (GOLD analysis project Ga0105047, IMG submission 78384) | Freshwater microbial communities from Lake Fryxell liftoff mats and glacier meltwater in Antarctica - MAT-04 (megahit assembly) | ecosystem: Environmental > Aquatic > Freshwater > Ice > Liftoff... | reverse complement strand
GATCATCGACGCCTACTACGACGGCGAGGGCAAGGCGCTCTGCCCGATGAGCAACGGCATCTCGCATCACGTCAATCCGCGCGGCGACATCGAGCCGTGCCCGATCATTCAATTCGCGACGGAAAACATCCGCGACGAGCGCGGCGTCTTCGCGACGATGCGCGACAGCACTTTCCTGAAAGACTTCCGCGACCTCAGCGCGCAACACACGCGCGGCTGCGTGGTGCTGGAGCGTCCCGACCTGGTGAAGGAACTCGTGATCAAACACGGCGCCCGCGACACCACGATGCGCGGCACCGCGATGGCCGAACTCGAAGCGATGGAGCCGCGCTTTTCGCAATGGCTGCCCGGCGAGGAAATCCCCGAGCAGCACTGGATGTACAAGTGGGCGAAGAAGTATTGGTTTAACGATTTCGGCGCTTACAAACAGGCCGATCTCGAGGGCACCGAAAAAGCCAAGGCACTGGCGCTCAAGGGCGCAGCGAAGCCGAGGGAAGTGGCGGCCTGACGCCGCCGCCCCGCACTGAGGACTCGCCAGCCGCGGCGCGCACTGGCAGGGAAAAGGGCCGCGCACCGCGATGAAATTCTTCGCCTCCCAGTTTTCCTACTTCATCCAGAACACCGCCGGCCGGCGGCAGATCGTTCTGCTGCTGCGCTTTCTCGCGCTCCTCGCGGTGCTCGTCACGGTGTTCAGCGTGCTGTTCCACGCGATCATGCTCGTGGAAGGGCGGTATCACTCCTGGCTCACGGGCTTCTATTGGACGCTCACCGTCATGTCCACGCTCGGCTTCGGAGACATCACTTTCACAAGCGACCTCGGGCGCATGTTTTCGGTCGTGGTGCTGATGTCGGGCATGCTTTTCCTGCTCGTGCTGCTGCCGTTCACGTTCATCGAGTTCTTCTACGCGCCGTGGATGAAGGCGCAATCGGCAGCGCGGGCGCCGCGCGAGTTGCCGTCGGGAATCAGCGGCCATCTCATCCTCACGCACCTCGATCCGGTGACCCGCGCCCTGATCGCCCGGCTCAAGCAATACGGGTATCAGTATGCGCTCATCGTCCCTGATCTCGAACAGGCGCTCCAACTGCACGACGAAGGGTTGCGCGTGGTCTTTGGCGAGCCGGACGATCCCGAGACTTATCGGAAAATGCACGCCGATCGCGCGGCACTGATCGTGGCCACGGGGCCGGACGCGATGAACTGCAACGTGGCCTTCACCGTGCGCGAGCAGAGCGAAACCGTGCCGATCGTGACCACGGCGAACACCGCATCGTCCGTCGATATTCTCGGCCTCGCGGGCAGCAACCATGTCCTGCAACTGGGCGACATCATGGGCCGCGCGCTGGCCCGGCACAGCATCGCGGCCGATGCGCGCGCGCATTTGCTCGGGCGCTTCGGTGAAGTCTGCATCGCCGAGGCCACCGCGGCGGGCACCCCGCTGGCCGGCAAGACGCTCGCGGAGATCGACGGGCGCGCGATGGCCGGGCTGACCATCGCCGGGCTGTGGAAACGGGGTGCCTTCGAGATCCCGCGGCCGGACACCCGCATCGATACGACCTCCGTGTTTCTGCTCGCCGGGACCGAGGAGCAACTCGAACGCTACAACGAACTCTTCTGCATCTACCACAACGCCGGCGCGCCGGTGGTCATCATCGGCGGCGGGCGGGTCGGGCGCGCGGCGGGGAAATATCTCGCGCAGGAAGGCATCGAATACCGCATCGTGGAGGAGCGCGCGGATCGCATTCGCGACCCCGAGCATTACATCACCGGGAGCGCTGCCGAGCTGGAGGTGCTGGAGCGCGCCGGCTTGCGCGAGACCCCCACGGTGATCATCACGCCGCACGAGGACGACACGAATATCTACCTCACGCTCTACTGCCGGAAGCTGCGGCCCGATGTGCAGATCATCGCCCGGGCGAGCCTGGAAAAGAACGTTTCCACGCTGCACCGTGCGGGCGCGGATTTCGTGATGTCCTACGCCTCGATGGGCGCGAACTCGATTTTCAATCAGCTCAAATCGAGCGACGTCACCATCGTGGCCGAAGGGCTCAGTGTTTTCCCCGCGGCGGTGCCGGCGGCTCTGGCCGGTCGCACGCTGGCCGAGTCGCAGTTCCGCGCGACCACCGGCTGCAGTGTCCTGGCGGTGCGGACTGCCGGGCGGGTGGAGGTGAATCCTTCGGCCACGATGCCGCTCCCGGCGGGCGGCGAGCTTTTGCTCATCGGCCGGGATACCAACCGCGATGAATTTTTCCGGCGCTACCAGCCTTCCTCCCGTTCGGCGCGCGCACCATCGCCGCCACCGGCGGACTCTTGAGCCGCGTTTCCGCGTGTTTGGTGGTGTGGAGGCGGCTCTGTCCGAAGGACGTGCCGACTTGGTCCGCGCGCGGTCTGCCCGGCGGATCGTCCCGTTGCGCGGGACAAAGCCGCATCTACCACAGCGCCCACGACCGGACTAAAACCGCTCTATTCGCGCATCGTGGAATCGCCGACCGAAGTGACGAGGATACGGTTGTTGCCGTTGAGATGCTGGAGGCGGCTGAGGAAAGCGCCGACGCGCGCCGGATCGAGCAGCGTGATGTCGTAGCGCAGTTCGGTCATCATCCCGGCCTGCACGGTTTCGACCGTCCCGAGAGTGTGGAAACTGAGGAATTCCGCGAAGACCGGCATGAACTCGCGGTCGTAGTCGAATTCATTGGGCACGCGGATGCGGAGATGATGCGAGAGACGGCGTGGCGCGAAGGCGTCGAGCCGGGAGATCGCGAGGATGAGCAGGCACACGACTGGCGTGAGGACCGCCGCCATGACATAGGCGCGGGCCCCGACGGCAAGACCCGTGGCCATGGCGAAGAAGATGAAGCCGATGTCGCGCGACTGGCTCACGGAGCGGCGGAAGCGGATGATCGAGAACGCGGCAAACATGCCGAACGCGGTCGCGCTATTTCCGCTCACGACCATGATGACCACGGTGACGACGGTGCCGAGGATGAGCAGCGTGTGGACGTAATCCTGCGAGTAGCTCGCACCGCGGTAGGTACGCTTGTAGAGCGTGGCGATGAGGCAATTGAGCGCGAAGCTGAGCAGCAGCGCGAAGACGACTTCGGCGGGGCCGGGGTGATGCGCTTCCTGGTCGCTGATGGCGGCGATGAAATCGTGCAGGGGCGCGAAGGCGGGGGAATCGATCATGAGGAATGGGCGCCGGAGAGCCGCACGGCGGCGCAGTATTTGCTGAAGCTGCGGGGCGCCAGGCCGCATTTCGCGAGCAGTCCCGCGACCGGCGCGGGGACGGCGCCGAGGCCCTTGAGTTCCATGACGAGATGGTCGGCGGGAAGCAGCAGGAGATCGCAGCGGCGGTCGTCGGGTTCGGGCTGGAGATCGCGGAAACGCGCGCCCATTTCATCGTCGAAAGTGATGCGCAGCGGCTCGGCGATTTTGTCGAGATGCAACGCGAAGGCGTGCCGGCGATAGCGCATCGTGCAGACCGGGCGGAAGCCTTCCTGCTGCACGAGGCGATGCACTTCGCGCACGACCCGCGCTTCGATCGGGGCAAAGCTCCCGGCATCGCCGCGGCCGCGGCCGATCTCGAGGGCGCGGGGAATCGCGGTATGGATGCGGCGCTTCACGCCGAGGCCGTCGAGCTTGTGTTTCACCTCGACGAAGCTGGTCGGTGCGATGTCGCCGTCGGCGGTGCCATAGACGCGGACGCGGAGTTTGCGCCGGCTGGGCAGGCCGCGCCACGCTTCCCAATAACACCGCCAGTCGGGCGTGTCGTAGTAGAGGCTGACGACGGGATAGACGCCGCTGGAGCCGCCCTGGGTGTCGGGGCGCAGCGCGCCGTTGAAGACCGCGCACACCTCGTCGCGCTGCCGGGCGGTGAGGAGAAACTTGAACTCGAAACGCTCGCCTTCGCTCATGGCACGCGGACCACGCGCAGACTCTCTCGCTCGATCCACATCTCTCCCGCCCGCGCCCGCAACTCGGCAACGAGCGCGAAATCGCGGCCCGGGGAGTCGATTTCATAACTCAGCACTTCCCACGCGGAGTCACCCTTGAGCGATTTCTGGCCCGCGCGCGAACTGCCGGAGACGCGCAGGCCGGCGCCTTCACCCACCTCGCTGGTCATCGCCTCCACGCCCCGGGTCTTGATCCGCGCCTCGAAGCGAAACTTGCCCGCGGGCACGTTGAGGTTCAGCCGCCACGACGCATTTGCCTCGCCTTTGGCCTGCAAATAAAGGCACGCGCGCCCGTCTTCCTGCACCTCTTTCGATTCCGCGTTCGCGACCTGCGGCGACCATTCGCCGGTCTTGAGTTCGGCGATGCCTTTGGCGGCAAGCGCGTTCACAACGCGCGGCTTTTCGATTTGCAGGCGCACTTGTTTCATCCGCTCCGCGAGGCGATCGCGCGGACCCGCGATCTGGCCCTCGTGTTGTTTCGCCCGTTCAGGCGCGAGCGCCGCGAGCAAGCGCCGGCCATGTTCCTCGACGCGCGCGGGCCAATCCACGGGCTTCAGCACCTTTTCGTAAACATCGGTCAACTGCGCCCAGTAGCGTTCGCGAATCTCCGGGCGGCGCCACAGGATGGCGCCGACCTGTCCGCCCGGATCGCGCTGCACGCTCGCCCCCGCGTCGCCAAACATCTGGTCCATGCCGTGCAGGATAAAATGAAAGCGCCCGGTCTCCGGGTTTTCGTAGATCCGGTAGTTGTTGCGATTGAAGGAATAGCCGTCCCAGTGGCACATGATGCTTTCGAGCGCCAGATGACGCAGGTAGGCATCCACATCGACCACGGCGGACAGCAGCTCGAACTGTTTCGCGGCGTCCGGTTCCTTGAAAGCAGCGACCAGTTTTAGCAACCCCTCCCGGCGCACTTCATCTCCGCGATCGAGTTCCATCTTCTCCTGGATCTCCGCGCAGAAACCGCCGTCATACAACTGGCCGTCGGTCTTCTTGAAAAAAGCGGCGAGGAACTCCTCGGTAAAGCCTTCCTTCAGCACGTAGATGCCGAGTTCGCGGTCGTTGACCTTCACGAGCGCATGGGTGCAACGCGAGGCCGGCACGCCCGCCGCCCGAGCCATTTCGCCCGCGACCAATTCGCTCAGCGCCGAGGGGTCTTGGGCGCAGTTGTTGAGCTGAAAACGCTTCAGCCCGTGGAAGCGGTCGCCGCCTTTGAACTTCGAGCAATTGATCGAAAAGCCCGGTCGGGCATCGATCCCCTGGAAGCTGCCCGCGGAGCCCTTGAGCTTGATCGCGAGATGTTCATAGTTCTTCCCGCCCGCCTCTTCGATGGTCGCTTCCACATAGGTGCGCGGGTCTTTGCGCAGGCGCTCCATGTTCTGCGGATCGATCTTGAGTTGCAGCGTCGGGATCAAGCCCGCGAAGAGCGCCGCGGATTTTTCGATGCGCTCCGCGTCTTTCGCCTTGCGGACCGATTGCACCGCGTCGAGCGGCAGCGACAGCGCCACGATGCGGTCGCCTTCCCTTATCGCGACATAGACCTGCATCTTCGAAGTGCGCACATCGAGCACCTCGAAAGTTTCCCCAACCTTCGCCATGCGGTGCGGTTTGCCGTAGAAAAACAGCATCTGCGCCCGCACCACGCGAACAATCTCGCCGCGCGCCAGTTCCGCCTCCGGTGCAGGAGCGGCCAGGAGGGACGACGCCCAGGCAACGAAAAGAAACAAGTGGCAGCGGAAGTGCGTCAAGCGATCGAGGTGGATGTGCCCCAGATCACCGCGCACGCGGGCAAAAATTGGGAGAAACAAATATCCCCGTCACTCGCGCGCCTTGGAATCGAGCAGCAGGGTCACGGGGCCATCATTGACCAGCGCCACCTGCATCATCGCGCCGAAACGGCCCGTGGCAATCGGGCGGCCCGGCAGGCCCGTAAGCCGGGCGATCATCGCCTCGTAAAGCGGAATGGCTATCGCGGGCTTCGCGGCGCGGTGCCAGCTTGGCTTGGTGCCCTTTTTCGTGCTGGCGAAAAGAGTGAATTGGCTGATGAGAAGCAGCCCGCCGCGGCTGTCCAACACACTGCGAGTCATCGCGCCAGATTCATCCGCCGTGCGGCTGGCTTTGGTGCGCGCCTCCGTCGGCATGAAGACGTATCGCGGGCCGTCCTCGCGATGCTTGAGGTGGCCCTTTTCCTCGAGGATGCGCAGCGGCGTGCGCACGGCGGAGTAGCTCGGAGCATCGGGCCGACCGGCCACGCCTGAATCGTCGATTCAGGGTCGCGCCGGAATCGAAATACGGCAGGCCAATCCCGCGGTGCGCGGCGCTGCTGGCCCTCGTCGTCCCGCCGGCCAATAACTGGATCGGGCGGGCGACGCTAAGAAACTTCCCCGTTGCCGGATTGGCCGGGGAGACGAATACTCCAAACCCATGTCGCCGAACGCGTCCGCCGCTTCCCCCATTACGCTCACGCTGCCGCGTCCGGTGCCGCAGCAGAAGATTCGTCCGCCGAAAAAGAACATCCCGCAGACCTTGGTCCAGCGGCAATTCATTCTCGGCCAGGTGCGCGCTTACGTCGCGGAGCACAAGCCGGTGCCGCCGCTGCCGCAGGAGGATTTGAAAGTGCATGCCGACCGGCTGGTCGCGCAGCTCGGGTGCGAATCGATTTACCGCGATTACATCGGCGTCCTTTTGAACAACGAAATGTGGCGCGAGCAACTCGCCGCCGTGCCTTTCGAGCGCCGCCTGCTGCTGCTTCCGAAATGCCTGCGCGTCGAAAACAAGTGCCCGGCGCCGTTCGATGAATTCGGGCTGCTCTGCAAACAGTGCGGGCTTTGCACGATCCAGGATTTGCAGGCCGAAGCCGAGCGGCTCGGCTACGCGGTGCTCGTCGCCGAAGGCAGCGCGATTGTCATGTCGCTCATCCAGACCGGCAAGATCGAGGCGATCGTCGGCGTGAGTTGCATCAGCGTGCTGGAACGCGCATTTCCTTACATGGAAGCCGCCGCCATTCCCGGCGTCGCCGTGCCGCTTCTCCAGGACGACTGCATCGACACCAACGTCGATATCGACTGGGTCTGGGACTACATCCATCTCACCAGCGACGACCAGACGCGCCGCCTCGATCTCAGCCAGCTTCGCGACGACATCGACTTCTGGTTCACGCCGCTGAACCTCGACAGCATCATGGGTTCGGCCTCCGGCGAGACGGAAAAAATCGGGCGCCAATGGCTCGGCCGCGCCGGTAAACGCTGGCGCCCGTTCCTTACCGTCGCCGCGTATCAGGCGCTCCGCACCACGCCCGGCGCGCCGATTCCCGACGACCTCCGCAAGGTCGCCGTCGCCGTCGAATGTTTCCACAAAGCCTCGCTCATTCACGACGACATCGAGGACAACGACGCGCAGCGTTACGGCGAGCCGACACTGCACGAGGAGCACGGCATCCCCGTCGCGCTCAATGTCGGCGATCTGCTCATCGGTGAAGGTTACCGCCTGCTCGCCGCGTGCAGCGCCAGCGCCGAACAAAAAGTCGCGATGCTCCGCGTCGCCGCCGAAGGCCAGCGTGAACTCTGCCGCGGGCAGGGCGCGGAACTCGTCTGGGCGCGCCAACCGCGGCCGCTCACCTCGCTCGAAGTGCTCGACATCTTCCGCAAAAAAACCGCGCCCGCCTTCGGCGTCGCGCTCCAACTCGGCGCGATCTACGCCGGGCAATTTGAGGAAAACGAAGAAGTGCTCAACGCCTACAGCGAAGCGCTCGGCATCGCCTACCAAATCCGCGACGACCTCAGCGATCTCGGTGCAGAAGGCGAGACCAACGACATCGCCGGCCTGCGCCCGAGCCTGCTCCTCGCCATCGCCTATGAACGTGCCGCGCTCGAAGCCGCCGGCGCCGACAAGGCGCTCGCCGAAACCCGCGGCCACCAGAAGCTCGCGCTCGAAGCCCACTGGCGCCGTCTTTCCACTGCCACGCCCGCCGAAATCGAAGCGCTCTACCTCGAACTTCACGCCGACGAGCGTTGCCGCACGCTGCTCGAAAATTACAAAGAGGAAGCCATTCGAACCCTGCGCGACGTGGACAGCCCGAACCTCAAGGGCCTGCTCCGCCGCGTCATCGGCAAGATTTTCAACGACACGGAAATCAAAGGCTGGTGCAAGGAATTCGAGGATAAGAATCTCGCCGGAACATCGACGGCCAGCGCAGCGGTGGCTTGAGTGCTTGTCGGCGTTAACGGGCGGGGCTAGCCTGCGGCATGAGTGCGGTTGAAATCATCGAGCAAATCAAAACGCTGCCCGCGGACCAACAGCGCGAGGTGGCGCAAGTCGTCAGCCAGTCGATCAAGGAGCCGGCACCGAACACGCCGATTCGCCCGGGCTTCCGGGAAGCTGCCGAAGAGATGTTTGATCGCTACGACGGCCTTTTCCGCGAGTTGGCCAAGTGAGCGAACCCAGTTTCCTGGCGCTGGAGGAAGTGCTGGAGCTTCACCACATTTCCCTGGCCCGGTACGGAGGGGGCGATTTGTTTGATGTGGCGGCCACTTCCGCTTTTCACATCGCGCAGGCCCCAGCTTGTCTCGATGGAAATAAACGAACCGCAGTCGCGGCAGCGCTCATGTTCCTGAAAGTGAACGGTGTCGGTCAGGCTTTCGACCAAGGGAAATTTTATGAACAAATGATTGCCACCGCCGAGCGCCGCAGCGGAAAGGTCGAGCTGGCGGCGTTCTGGCGAAAAGCGGGATCGGAGGCGCAGTGAGTTTGCGGCTGGAAATGCTTCAAGTGGCGCGGGTGGCGCCGAAGGCGCTGGGCGAATCGGCGAAGTTGGTCCGCGATTTTTTCGCGAGGCAGTTTTCGGCGGAAGGTGGCGGTGGGGATCGCGAAGGGCGACCCGATCTCTATTACACGATCTTTGCGCTCGCGGGCTTGCAGGCCATGCAGGCGGAAATTTCTCGTGGGGCGCTGGAGCCGTGGCTGCGCGGATTCGGCGACGGCGAGGGGCTCAATTTCGTGCATCTCGGCGCGCTGGCGCGCTGCTGGTCGGCGGTGGGCTTGGGCGGTGTGCCCGATGGGTTCGCGGATCGTTTGCTGGCGCGGATCGAGGCGCACCGCTCGCGCGACGGCGGGTACGACGCGGACATCGACGCGGCCTGTGGCCATGCCTACGGCTGCTTCGTCGCGCTCGGGGCGTATCAGGATTTGCAGCGCGAATTGCCAGAGCCGTTGCGCATGGTGCAGTGCCTCAAATTTCTCGAAACACCCGACGGCGCGTGGGCCAATGCGCGCGGGTTGAAGATCGGCTCGACTAATGCGACGGCGGCGGCGGTCACGCTGCTCCACCAGCTCGGCGTGCCGGTGAATCAAAACGTCGGCGACTGGCTGCTCGCGCAGGTGCATTCCGACGGTGGTTTCCGCGCGATGCCGCAGGCGCCCATGCCCGATCTGCTCTCGACCGCGACCGCGCTCCATGCGCTCGCCTGCCTGGAGCGCGAAGTGCCCGCGCCGGTCCGCGAGCGCTGCCTCGATTTCATCGACACCCTCTGGAATGCCGAGGGCGGCTTTCACGGACACTGGGCGGACGATCATCTCGACGCCGAATACACTTTCTACGGACTGCTGGCGCTGGGGCATCTCAGCGTCTGAGATCAACGCCCTTTTCAGCCGCAGAGGATGCCTCAGCTTTCCGCGAGCTTCACCTGCACCGGCGCTCGCTGCCCTTCACTGATGAAGAATGCCTGGTATTTCGGCAGGGCCTTCAGCCGGTCGGCAAGGCGGCGCTCGGAGTCGGACGGGACATTTCGGGCGAGCGCGCGGGCATCTTGATCGGTGACGCGGAGAATGAGGTAGTTTGCGACGGCGGAGAAGAGGCTTTCGTGGAAGTCGCGCGCCTCCTGCGAGGCGAGGACCATGGCGAGGCCGAACTTGCGGCATTCCTTGGCCATGGTCGGGATGAGCTTGAGACGGCTGGCGCGGTGGGCTTCGTCGAAGATGATGGCGTGGGTGAGGCGGTCCTGCCGGCCGCGCTGGAACATCTCCTGATAGATGCGGTAAAGCGCGAAACTCGAGTAGGCGCGCTGTACGGCTTCGCTCCGCGACGCATGAATGCGGAGAACCTGCGGACGTGCGATGTCGAGCAGGCCGGCTTCGCCTTGCTCGCTGGCGAAGAATTGGAAGTCGTCGAGTTCGCTCAGCCGGGCGAGCAGCGTCTGGGAGCGTTGGTCGTTGCGGGGCTGATCGCGGAGGATCTCGACGAAGCGTCGGAAGGGAGGCGGTGCCGCGGGAACCGACTGCCCCCAGCCGGCCTCGTCGTAGCTCGTCTTGATTGCGGAGCGCAGTTGTTCGAGATGGAGGTCGCCGAGGTCGGGGAAGATCGCGGCAAAGATGTCGCGCAGCAGACCGGCGGTTTCCACATGGGCGAGCGGATCGGACGCTGCGACACGCATCGGGTTGAAGCCGAGGTTACGGCAGTCGTAGGCGGCAAGATTTGGGAATGCCTCGCCGAGTTTTTCGTCAATGTCATCGTGATAGGAGAAGACGATGGGCATTACGCCGTTGGCGGCGAGCTGGCGGCAGAGATTGAGCAGGCACGTCGTCTTCCCCATGCCCGGCAGGCCCGCGATCAGCAGATGCGGGTTGGACTCGATCATAGGAGACCAAGTTACTGGCTCTCCCGTCTTTGCATGGCCGAGGAGGAGTGCTTGAGAGGTTCGCTTCGGTTCAATGACCGCAGCCTGGGCAGACGGCGCCGATGCGGGCGGATCTGGCGCAGGGGGTCGTTGTGCACCCGAGGGGCGCGGGGCAGACGGCGGCGGAGGAGGGCTCCGAGGAGGGTTGTCTCCGGCATCGGGCGGTGGAGTCGGGGGCGCGGGCGTGCCGAGAAGTTCCTCAATGCGGCGATCATTGAGATGCCTCAGGATCAGCGGCGTCGGCGTATCACCCAGAGGCTCCTCGGCCAGGTCGGCGGCGCTGGAGAGCCAGACGCCGATGACGATTCCGCGCAATGCTGGCTGCGCCGGCGTAGCGCCAAAGAGCCGGCGCAACCACTCTGCCCAGCGAGCGCGCTCGACCTTGGTCGCGCCGCGGGCCATGCAGCCTTGCACCAGCACTTCCTTGAGCATTTCGCTGCGGGGCGCGGCGAGCTGTCGGCGAGTATCGGCCGCGATGGCGGCGGGGCTGAACCCATCGGTGACCGCGTCAAGTGTGGCCGCGAGCTGCACGCAGGCTTGCCGGATATCGGCGTGCGTCGGGCGCTTTGGTTCGCCTTTGGAAGTCTTCACTTCGATGCACTCGCAGATGAGCTGGCCGCTCTCTTCGCGCAGGGAGAATAAATCGCAGCGTTCACCTTGCTTGCCGAGGCGCAGCCAGAGCCGCGCGAGTTGGGAATCGGTCGAGACGATGAGCGCTTCGGGGTGGCGGGCGAGATGATCTCGGGCGGCGAGCAGTGTGCCAAAAAGTCCGATCACCCGTTTGCTGTCGAGCTGACCCTGTTGCGCGCGCACGAGGTCGAGCAAGCCGGCCCCGACCAAATGCGCGCCTTCCGCGAGCAGTTTTTCGAGTTCGCTCGGCGGCAGGCTGAGATTCGGCGCATCGTTCGTGAAGACCGGCTGCATGAGCATCGCCAGCCACTCATAGTCGCGTGCGGCGAGCAGCACCTGACGATGATCCTCCTGCCGGCGCAGCAAGCGACGCGACTGCATTCCGGCCTCGGGCGGGAGACCGCGATCGGCGAGGAAGAACCAGTGCGCGGCGAAGTCGTCCGTCTTGAGCGCGGCGTCCACATGACCGCGCAGCGCTTCGCCGTCGGTCAGCGCGTAGGGCGTGCCTTCGCCTTCCTCGCCCTCGGCGTGTTTCACGAGTTCGAGGAACTGATGAAACGGCGGGTCGCCCGCAGTCACTTCGAGCGTCACCTCCCCGCTAAGCCGCTGAAAGCGCGGGTTGCGCCGCACGCAAAAAGGGCTCATTGGCAGGCGCGGGCCAATGCCACCGCGGCGGATGCTCACGGGCGCTTCGTCGAAGACGGCGAGCAAATGCGCGGGGTTCGAGCGCAAATCAGCGAGGATGCGGTCGAAGGTCTGCGGCGTGCGATTTACCTCGAGCAGCAGGCGACCGTTCGAAACCTTGTCCTCAAGGAGTTCGCGTTCGCGAGTGTCGAAAAGGAGCGCGCGATGCAGGCGGTCGGCATGGCCTTCGGTGCCGCGAATCTCGACCCGCAGCCGCGGCAGAAAATCGCGCCGGCGACCGTCGAGGAGCTTCACAAGTTCGAGCAGGAGGGAGCCGGGTTGCGGTGGATTCACCAGCACGAGCCGCAGCGGATCGACGTGGTTGCGATGCATCGCGGCGAAGCGCTCCACGGCTTTCGCGAGGGTGTCCTGCCCGTCAGGCCCATTGAAGGCGTTGGTGAGATTCTCGAAGGTCGCGAGCCGATGGAGATCGTTCGACAGTGGGAGCACCTGCCCGGCCCCTCCGCGTGGCAGGCGGCTGGCGAAGAGCACGCTGAGGAAGTGCATCGGCTGCGCGACCTCGCGACGCACCGCCTGGCGGTCCTCCTCGGAAAGCTCATTGGCGAGCCCGCGCAGGATGCGGCTGAGGCGCCAGTAGCGCCAAAGGTGCAGCGGGTGTGTGGGCAGGATTACGGCCTTGAACGCAGGCCGCCCCCCTTCGCGCAGCACGCGCACCTGCACCACGTCGAGCGCGAGCACCGCATCGAGCGTGAGCCGCGCCCACTGGCGATCCACCTCGGCAGCCATGCGCGAGTAGTGCTCCGACACCGCGCCGAAAAGCTCCCCGGCCACTTCGAGATACTCCGTGGCCAGCGCCGTGGTGGCGTCGTCACCGGAAAACCATTCGAGCGGAAAATGCGTCAGCTCTTCGCGGACGGCGAGCAGGCGCTCGCGCAGGCCGGCAAAGCGATCCCAGCGCTCCCGTAGGCCCGGCGACGGCACGCCAAGACGGACGAGTTCCTCGTCCCACTGTCGGAGCAGATCAGGCAGGCTCACCGTCTCGGCGCCATGCGTCGCCAGGTGGTCGGGGTGAAAGAGCACGGTCTGCGGTGAGTCGTAGTCCTCCAGCGCGTGGCGGAGTTCGGTGCGCTTCGTCTCGATGGTGCCGCCCCACGTCGCGGCGGAGCAGAAGTGGCGGTCGAGCGGGAGGGCGAAGCGGCGCGTACCATCGTCGGCCGGCACCTCGCCGCTGAAGCTGTTTTCCTCGTCAGAGTCATCGTCCGAATCCAGAGCGCGGCGCAGATTCTCGCTCAACGACTTTGCGGTCTTGCGCAGATCCTCCTCGCGCCCTTCGAGCAGCGCATCGGTGCAGGTGGCACTGAGCGTCCGCGGATTCAGCGGCGCGGTGTCGTCCGGCTCGTCGTCCACGGGGTCCGGGGGTGGCTGAACGTCCGGCGCAGGCTCGCCCTTCGGGCGCAACACGGCGAGCACATCGGCGAGAGGCAGCGCGGCGAGCCGCTCGGAGGTCGGGGCGCGGCGGATGGCGGCGAGTTGATCGAAAACGCCGAGCAGGCGGGCATCGTGGCGTTGCTCCAGACGCTTGCGCACCGCGTCCATTTGGCCGGGGCCGCGGTCGCGCACCGTCTCGATGGTGGCGGCGTTCGTCCGCAGCCGTTTTTCGATCGGCTCGGTGCCAGCAAAGAGATCGGGATCGGCAAACAGGCCCAGCTCGGGCAGCACCTGGCGGGGTGCGTCCACCCCGTGCGTGGGTTGCGCGCCCGCCCAGGCGGCGAGGTAGGTGCGAAGCTGCTCGTAGGAGCCGCCTCCGTCCTCATCGGCCAGCGTGCGCAGCGCATCGAGGAGCTGCCGGTGTGCGGTGGTGGCGGAGAAGACCGGTTGCTGCCGGGCAAAATCGAGGAGCTGGCTGATGAGCGCGCTGGAAGACGGGCCGGGGAAATGGCGCAGCGTATTCACGCCGGGCACGCGACCCCGGGCGTAGGCCACGATGACGGGATGGCGGCGGCGATCGTTGCGCCAGGCAGCGGCGCGATGCAGGTCCGTGGCCACGTCGGTGAAGACTCCCGGCGCAGCCTGCGCGGACAGCCGGCGGAGCGCTGTGGTCGTCAGCCCGAAGCCGACGAGGGCGAGCGCGCAACCCGCCGCGCGACCGGCAAGCGCGGCGAGAAACTGCGCCACATCCATGGGCGGCAGTTCCTGGCGGCTGAGCGACCGGGTGCCGCTTTCGAGCCGGGCCAGCGTCCAAGCTGCGAGGGCGGCGGCGGCGAGCGAGTCCCGAGTCATGGCGTGAAAGTCGAGCGGCTGTGCGCCATCACCAGCCCATCGGAGAAGCGAGTCGCGAGGCCGAGTTCGCAGAGCGCGTTCATTCTCCCAGCCTTGTGCGGTTCGTCAGGCCGCCTCCCGCGGCTCAAGGTGTTGGTTCAGGCAAAGCGGCTCCACGCGTCCGTTTTCGAACGTGAAGCGCAGCTTTCCGTAGTCGAAATGCGCCGTCGCGCGGTGAATGACCGTGTGATGATTCGGACAGACAGGCACGAGGTTCTCGATCACGTCTGCTCCGCCTCGCGAGAGATACGAGACAAACGCTGAACCCCGACGGCGCGACGTATTCCACCCGGACATGATCCGCCTGATAGGCGAACGCTTTCACGATCCGCGCCGGCAGCCGTGGCAGGCATAGCCGGAGATCGGTGAAGCAAAGCGACTGATTCGCCACATGCCCACGGGAAGGCTGCTCGTGGTAACGATGACCAACCCAGAGATAGAGATCGCTGCGCATCTCGGGGAAGGGTACGGGGCAGAAGGCGCCGTTGAGCGCGGCGACGAGATTTTGCAGGAAAGCGCGCGTGGCGCGGGCCGGGTCGCGGAGGACTTCAAACAGGTCCCGGCCGGGGGTGCCGTCGAGGGCGAAGCTTTCGACACCGTGGGCGTGCTCGAAGAAGAAGCGGCGTTTGAGGGCGGTGAAGGTGGCGCGGTCCTGGAGGCGGAGCAGCTCATCGGGCCGGCCGTGCGCCCAATCGGCGGGCTCGGTGCGACGGGTCTCGAGGCGCCAGTCCCAGCGCGGATGGCTGTGGCGCGCGGGATCGGCCAGTCGGCGCAAGGCAGCGGAGAGAGCGAAGCGTTCGTCCCTAGCAAAGAGCCGCTCGGAATAGGTGCGCTCCGCGGAACCGCTGGGCAGACGGTCGCTGGTGCCATCGCCGAAGAGGAGGCGGGTCATCCAGATCCAGAGTTCGCGGACGGTGGCGCGTTCGCCGGCGGAGACAAGAAGACGGAAGAGGTCGCGCAATCTTTCGCGCACGCGACTGGCGGTGGGGCTGCCATCGCCGAGCCGGGCGAGATTGCGGGCGAGGTCACCGTCGCGCTCCGCTGCCACGGCTTCGCGAATCTCCGGGCGGCGGAGCAAATGATCGGGGAGCGGGTCGAGGAAGTCTTCGTGGAGGGGATTGCGCAGGCTGAGGTCCACGACGAGGACGCGCTCGCGGGCGGTCTCTTCCGACTCGGGTTCGGTGCTGTAGGCGAGGCGATGCCGGCACTGGCGATCCACTTCATCGATCGGCGCGAAGCCGCGACCGGTCTGCCGCAGGAGATGGAGGGGATATTCGTTTGCCGCGAGGTGGAAGGGGCGTCCCGCGGCGTGCGCGGCGCGCCAGCGAGCGAGGATCGTGCCGACATCTTCGGGTTCCATCGCGGCGGTGGCGTCGCCCTCCACGTCGGTGCCGTTCAACTCGGCGTGCAGCCGCTTGAGCAGGTGAGTCTTGCCATCGCCAGCATTGCCCGTGAGGACCAGGCTGAAACCGGCACTCAACTTTTCGCGGAGGAACTTTTCGAGGTCGTGATGCCGCGGATCGACGTGGAGGCGGGCGAGGTCGGCGGGCGAAAGCTCGTCGGCGCAGGACTCGGGACCGGCCGCGGCGAGTTCGCGCCAGAACTGCGCCGGGTCAGAAGCAGGCGTCGTGGCAACCGCCGGCGACGGCGTGGGCGAGGGGAACAATGATTCGCGGGCGGGCGTTTCCGGCCAAAGGGCGGAGAGCAGCCACGGCTTGGTTTGGCGCAAGGCGGCGAGCGCCGGAGCGTGCGCGAGGCGGCTGGTCAGCCAGCGTTCGCGCCACCAACTGGCGATGCTCGCAGTGGCTTCGCCGAAGGCTTCCGACGTGGAAGCGTAGCCGGGTCGGGTATCGCTTTCGCCGCGGAGATAGAAATCCGCTCCAGCCCACAAAGGCGCAGCGTAGATGCGGCGCGACTGATCGTGGCGCATGAGCAGGCTGGCGTTAAAGCCGAGGAGGACGATGCCGTTGCGCAATTTGCGGAACTTGGGGCTGAAGCCTTCGCCGAAGACACTGTTCACCTCGCGATAGCAGTCTTCCTCTTCGAGCGCGCCCAGGCGTCGCGAAAACGCATCCGTGGACCAGCCGATGGCGTCGTCACGGACGGGGCTTTGCAGAGCAGCGTTGTTCAGTGCAGCGATGCCCATGACCGCGTGGCTCGGGTGGCGACGATCGCGGACGAGATAAAGCAACTGCCGACCGGGCGTCGGGGTCGCCGGGATCGACCATGTGTAACGGAAGTAGCGCCAGACATCACCGAGCGCGAGTCGGGTGAATTCGTCCGCCCCGCCTTCGTCGCCCTCCACGGGCACGAGTTGAAGGTAGGGATCGACGCCCGCAGCGCCATCGGTAGCAATGCGCGCGTGAACTTCTGCCCCGTCCGCAATGAGATGACGGATGCTCTTTCGCCCCGAACGGGCCGACGGCTGTTCCACGGAGTTGATGAACTTGCGCACCGAAGGATCGGCGAACTGCTGGGCGAGCACCGGCTGCAGCTCTCGCCGGACGATGTCCTTCGATTCACGAATGGCGGTCGGCGAGTGTAACCGCGCGCTGGCATAAGGGGCTCGCAGTTCCAGCCCGAAGCGATCTTCAACAACCTGCCAGCGCAACCCCACGAGATCCACCAGCAATCGAACCGACGCTTCGAAACGGAGGGCCTGCCCATTCAACGCCGGCGTGCTCCGCGCCCACTGCGCCTCGCATTCTGCCAGCTCGGCCAGCTCGGCATTTTCCAATCGGGCAGCCGCCAGCCGCCGCGCCACCCGCAAGAAGCGTTCAGCGGCAGCACCATCGAGATTCGGAATGAGGGGGCAGCTCGTCACCCGGACTGGAATAAGCGAAGCGTTGAGTGGATGGGGAGCTGCAATGCTTCGAGAAGATTTTCCTCCGTGCATGTTGCTTCAGACCACGCTGGTCAAGGCTCTGTCGTTGGTTAAATTCACGCCGATGACCAAACACATCGTTCTCTACGACGGCGACTGCCCGATGTGCACCTTTCAGATGAAGGTGCTGAGCTGGCTGGATTGGTTTCACGCGCTGGCGCTCGTGCCGCTCTCCGCTCCGAAAGCGCAGGAGATCGCGCCGCAGCTTGGCCGCGAGGATTTATTGGAAGCGATTCACTGCGTCACCGGGCAAGGCCGCATTTACCGGGGCGCGCGGGCGATTCGTTTCGTCGGAATGCGGCTGCCGCTGCTTGTGCCGGTGGCGTTGTTCCTCTGGATTCCGGGCGTCATTCTGGTCGCGGAAATCGTTTACCAGTGGATCAGCCGGAACCGTCTGCTGCTCAGCCGGGTCTTCGGCTGCAAAGACGCCTGCGCCATCCTGCCGGCGAAGAAACGCGAACAGGATAAGCTGGCCTAGCGTGGAAGGCGGAAGATTGCGCGCCGCCCTGGCGCAGGCCACCCAGGCGCTGCTCGCGGAACTCGGACCGGACGGTCACTGGACAGGCCAGCTCTCGAGCAGCGCGCTTTCCACGGCGACGGCTGTCGTCGCCCTCGCGGCGGTGGATCGCACTGCCAATGAGGATTTGATCGCGGGAGGATGCCGTTGGCTGGCGGAACATCAAAATGCCGACGGCGGCTGGGGCGACACGGTGAAGAGCAAGAGCAACATCAGCACGACGGCGCTTTGCTGGGCGGCAATGAGCGGCGCTCGAGAGTCGGGAGATTTCTGCGTCGTGGTGACGAAGGCGGAAGCCTGGCTTCGCAGGGACGTTCTCCTGCGCCTCCCTGACGCCCACGGTGGGAATGGGAGCGCGCAGGAGCGCGTCCCTCCGGGGTTGGTCGCGGCCATCGCCGCGCGCTACGGGAAGGACCGCACGTTCTCCGTTCCCATTCTCATGCACCTCGCGATCTGCGGGCGAATCGACTGGCGGGAGGTGCCGCGGCTGCCGTTCGAACTGGCGGCGCTGCCGCACCAGCTTTTTGGCGCGCTGCAATTGCCGGTGGTGAGTTACGCGCTGCCGGCGCTCATCGCCATCGGGCAGGCGATTCACCATCATCACCCGTCGCGCCATCCGCTTTGGCGCTGGATTCGCGGGCTGGCGAAGGCGCGGACCTTGCGGGTGCTGGAGTCGATCCAGCCGGCGAATGGCGGCTTTCTCGAAGCGACACCGCTGACCAGTTTCGTGACCATGGCGCTGGCCGCGGCGGGAAATGGGGCGCATCCGGTCGCGCGCAAGGGCGGCGAATTTCTCCGCGCTTCGGTGCAGGCGGATGGAAGCTGGGCGATCGACACAAACCTCGCGACGTGGACGACGACGCTGGCCATCAAGGCCCTCGCGCCGCAGCCGGGCGCGCTTTCGCCCGAACAAAAACTGACCCTGCGCGAGTGGCTGCTCGGCCAGCAGTATCGCGTCGAGCATCCCTACACCCACGCGGCGCCGGGCGGCTGGGCGTGGACGGATCTGCCCGGCGGCGTGCCGGATGCCGACGACACGCCCGGCGCACTGCTCGCGCTCCTGCAACTCGGCGCCGTCGAACCGGCAACGCGCGTGGCCGGGCTGGCCGGGGTGCGCTGGTTGATCGATTTGCAGAATCGGGATGGCGGCATCCCCACATTCTGCCGCGGTTGGGGCGCGCTCCCGTTTGATCGCAGCTCGCCCGATCTCACCGCGCATACGCTCCGCGCCTGGAGTGCCTGGCTGCCGCAACTCGACTCCGCTCTCAAAGCGCGGACGCAACAAGGGATCGCCCGCGGGCTGCGCTTCCTGGCCAGCCAGCAACGTGCGGACGGCTGCTGGTTGCCGCTGTGGTTTGGCAATGAGCACGCGCCCGACGATGAAAACCCGCTCTACGGCACGACCCACGTCGTCCTTGCGCTGCGCGAATTGCGGGAACGCGACTTTCGGTTCACCGGCGAAATGCTGGAGCGGGCACTGGCATGGCTGCTCACGGCGCAGAACGACGATGGCGGATGGGGAGGAGTCCGGAGCACGCCTTCGACGACGGAAGAAACGGCGCTCGCCGTCGAGGCGCTGGCCGGCACTGAGCATGTCGCGGCCGTCGAACGCGGGGCGGCGTGGCTGATCGAGCACGTGGCAGCCGGCACCTGGCGCGAGCCGGCACCGATCGGCTTCTACTTTGCCAGGCTCTGGTATTACGAGCGGCTCTATCCGCTGGTCTGGACGGGAGGCGCGCTGGGAAAAGTGGCGGCGCTAAAGTAAGGCGCTGTCGTCGCGCTTTTCCAGCCGCATGACCTGCTTCTTCACGACCTCCACGCTCTTGGTGAGTTCGAAGAGCGCCTTGATAATTTCGGCCTTCGTCGGCTCGTCGGCGAGCGCGGGGAGCAGCGGGTGGATGCTGGTGACACCGGTGGCGATCTGCTGGCAGGCGGTCCGGATTTGCGAAATGGCGGTCGGGCGGTCCATGAGGAAGAAAAACTTGCCGCCGCGGGCGGAAGAGGCAAGCCTAGAGCCGTCTGGAAACCGTATGTGGAAAAAGAACCTATGAGAGTCGTCGTCACCTGTGGCCCCAGCTACGAACCGATCGATGAAGTGCGCCGGATCACCAATTTTTCCACGGGCGAGCTGGGCATCCTGCTCGCCAACTATCTGGCAAAGGCCGGCTTTGAGGTGGTCTGCTTCAAGGGCGTGGGCGCGACCAGCCAGGAACGCGTGACGGGCGCGCAGGTCGTGCCTTTCGCGACCAATGACCATTTGCGGGCCGAGCTGGAGGGGCTGGAGCAGCGGGAAAAGATCGGGGCGGTTTTTCACGCGGCGGCGCTCTGCGACTATCGCGTGAAGAGTGTGCACAGCAGTTGCGGGGCAGAGGTGGCGGCGACCAAGATCCCCAGCCGGTCGGGAGAGTTGACCCTGACGCTCGACCCCTCGGCCAAGCTGATTCACGAGCTGCGCGATCTGTTTCCGGTGAGCCGGATCGTGGGTTGGAAATACGAATTGATCGGCAGCCGGGCCGATGTGCTGGCGGCCGCGATCCGGCAGTTCACCGAAAGCCGCAGTGACGCCTGCGTGATGAATGGCGCCGCCTACGGCGCGGGTTATGGTTTTCTCGAGCCCCAGCAAAAGCCCGTGCATCTCGTGGAGAAGACGGCGCTCTGCGCGCATCTGGCGGCCTGGCTGAAGACCGGCGCGGCGGCGCGATTAGACTAGCGGCGCCTCGACCGGAGCACGTTCGCGCAAAAGATCGACCGCCATCTTTCCCGTCATCCTGAGGAACGAAGGATCTCCAATCTCTCTCTCTGGCATCAGCGACCACTCGAAAGAGGAAAGACAGAATTCAAAGATTCTTCGTTCCTCAGGAGGACGGGGTTGGGGGCGCTGGCGCTGGGAGCCGTGCGCCGGCCTCCTCACATAAGTCTCCACATCCGCTAGGCGCGCTCGGCGAGGAAATGGGCGACCTGCTCGGCGAGCTTGCGGCCGATGCCTTCGGTGGCGGCGATCTCCTCCACCGTCGCGCGGCGCAGGCGGGTGACGCTGCCGAAATGCTGGAGGAGGATTTGTTTGCGGTGCTGGGAGACGCCGGGGCAGTCGTCGAGGATGCTCTCGGCGATGCGGCGTTTCATGAGGAGCTGGTGGTAGCCGTTGGCGAAGCGGTGCGCTTCGTCGCGGATGCGCTGGAGGAGCATGAGCGCGCTGCTGTCGTGCGATAGCCGGAGCGGGTGCGGCTGGCCGGGGCGGTGAATTTCCTCGAACTCCTTGGCCAGGCCGATGATCGGCAGATCGTGCAGCCCGAGGCGCTGGAGTTCGCGGCACGCGGCGCTGAGCTGGCCCTTGCCGCCATCGACGATGACCAGATCGGGCAGGCGGACGGGCGAGGCCAGGCGGGCCAAGGCTTCGGCGGGGGCTTCCTGTGAGAACTCCGCGTCGTCGGGATGCTGCGCGCGGTTTTCCAAAAGCACGCGTGAGTAGCGGCGGCGCACCACTTCCGCCATGCTCGCGAAGTCGTCCTGGCCAGCCACGGTCCTGATCCGGTAGCGGCGGTATTCCGAGTTTGCGGGGCGCCCATCGAGGAAGCAGACCATGCTGGCGACGATGTGGGTGGTGCTGATATTGGAAATATCGAAGCACTCCATGCGGCGCACCGGCGCGCCGAGGCCCAGCTCCCCGGCCAGCGCGGCGATGTCGCCACCGGGATCGCTTCCCCGCGTCGCGCCGAGGCGGTGGCGCTGGTCGCGGGTGAAGCGGGCCATCGGCTTGGTCGTCTTGCGCAGATCGTCGAGCATGTTGCGCATCTCCGCGGCGCGCTCGAAGTCGAGGGCGGCGGCGTATTTCTTCATCTCATCCTCGAGCGACTGGAGCAGTTCCTTCGATTGCCCGGCGAGGAATTCGCAGGCCAGCTCGACCCGCTCGCGGTATTGCTCGGCGGTGATGTCCGCGAGCTTCATCGGCACCTGATAGGTCGAAGATTTCAGCTCGCGCACGGTCGGCGTGCCGCGGCCAAAGGTCAGGACGCCGAATTTCTTCCGCATGAAAGTGAGCGTCTGGCGAAGCGCGCCGGCGTGGGCAAAAGGGCCGAAGTAGCGGGCGTTGTCGTCCTTCTTGAAGCGCGAGAGACGGAAGCGCGGCCATTCGTCCGCCATGTCGGCCTTGACCATGAGGAAGCGTTTGTCGTCGCGAAAGCTGACGTTGTAACGCGGGCGGTATTCCTTGATCAGCCGGCCTTCGAGGAGCATGGCCTCGGGTTCGCTGCCGGCGATGTGCCATTCGAAATCCCAGATCGCGTCGAGCAGCGCGCGGGTCTTCAAGTCGGCGCGCATGGTGCGGCTCGGGGTGAAATACTGGCTCACGCGCTTGCGGAGATTGCGCGCCTTGCCGACGTAGATCACCCGGTGGAAACGATCCCGCATGAGATAGACGCCTGGTTTGTGCGGGACGTCGCGGAGCTTGATCTTCGGGTCGAGTTTTTCGCGGGGGAGTTCCATGCGGCCCGCTTCTCTTCCGCTTCCCCGCCCTCTTCCACAAATGGAAAGTAGCGGCCTCGGGGATCGTATCTTGCCGCCGCGCCCCCCGCTTGCCATGGTGGGCGCATGAGTAGCGTCACCGCCGCACCCACTTATCAGTTCTCCGTCGAAGAATACTACAAGCTCGGCGAAGCCGGCATCTTCCACGAAGACGACCGCGTCGAACTGCTCAACGGAGACATCGTCATCATGAGCCCCATCGGAATCCGCCACATGAACGCCGTCCGCCGGCTGAACAACCACCTGGGCCGCAAATTCGGCCAGCGCTGCCTGGTCGATGCACAGAATCCGTTGATGCTCGACGGGCGATCGATGCCGCAACCGGATTTGCTTTTGCTCCGGTCGGATTTGGATGAAAGCCGCGCACCGCTTCCCTCGGACGTGCTGCTCCTTATCGAAGTCGCCGAGACCTCGCTTCTTTACGACTTGCGCGACAAGCTCGCCGCCTACGCCCGGACCGGCGTCGCCGAGTATTGGATTCTCGATCTCACGCGCAACGAGCTGCACGTCTTCCGCGAACCGGAAGCGCTCGGCTACCGCAGCGAACAGGTCGTCCGCACCGGCGGCAGCATCGCCCCGCTGGCTTTCCCCGACGAGCCAGTGGCGCTGGGCGAAATCCTGCCGGCGTAAAACCTCAGAGGTTGCACCGGAAGTCATCGGGGCGCTTGCAGCCGCAGTCCGCCCATCGAAAAAGGTCATTCTGAGGCACGAAGAACCTCTGACTTTCGCGGGCGGCGGTGCGGAGCCGTGGGTCACCCGTTCCGCTCCGCCTCCGCCCACAGGGATCAGAGGTTCTTCGTTCCTCAGAATGACCTTTTTTGGCAAAAGCGGCGTTCCGCCGCTCGGTCACCGCGACTTCCGGTCCATCCTCTCAGTGACTGTCTAAAAGGTCGGATTGGGTCCACGAAAGGCTCGAAAGGACACGAAGCGGATCGATCGTTTTCGGCAGGCCGGAGACAGAAATAGTGCCGTCCGAATAGACACCTCCATATTCCCGACCCAGCCATGCTTTGATCCGTTCCTGCACCAGCTTGATCTCCTCCGCGGAGGAAAGCTGGAAGCGTTTGGAGAGGGCGATGGCTTCACCGCTCGCTTCGACCAGCTTCAGGTGGGCGAGGACGGCGCTGGAACGGACGGGATGCCAGCGTTCGCCGGCGGGAGCGGCCTGCAACTCCACGAGCACCGGCAGGATCGCGCCGAGACGCGCGGCATGGGCGGGGTCGCGTTCTTGCGCGGCGCGGACGGCGTGCGCGGACTCGGCGAATTTCTCCTGCGCGAGCAACACCCAGGCGCGTCGCCACCACGCCGCCTTGATCTCCGGGTCGAGCGCGAGCGTCGCGGCGAGTTTCTCCAGCGCGCTGTCGAAGCGCTGGAAACCGGCTTCGCTCTCGGCGAGGGCGAGCAGCTTGGGCGCAGTCTTTTTCAGTTCGGCCAGGGTGTGATTCGCCCGCCGCGCCTCGGCGTTCGCGCGCACCGCTTCGCGCTCGGCACGGCGGCCTTCGACCAGGGCCTTGGTCCCGAGGGTCACGCCGACGAGGAGCACGGCGGCGGCGCCGAGCGTCGCCGCTTGGTGGCGCTTGATCAGGAGGAGGAGCTGCCGGCCGAGGCTGGCGTTTTCCGCGCTGGTGGCGAAGCCGGCCTGGTAGGCGGTGAGATCGGCCTGGAGTTCCTCGACGGTCCAGTAGCGCTGGTCGCGCTCGAAGGCCATGGCTTGGCGGACGACGGCGAGGAGCGAGTCGGGGACGAGCGAGGAGCGGCGGTTTTCAACCGCCGCCGGGGGCTTGGAAAGCGCCGCTCCTTGGAACGGTTCGACTTCGCCGCGGCCGACCAAATCCACGATGTGCATGGCGGTGAGGCCGGTGACGGTCGGGCGCAGGTGCAGGAACTCGAAGAGGATGGCGCCGAGGGCGTAGATGTCCGAGCGGGTGTCGAGGGCGTCGATTTCGCCGCGGGCCTGCTCCGGGCTCATGTAGGCGGGCGTGCCCATGATGGTACCGGCGAGGGTCTGACCGTGGGCGGGACTTCCCAGTCCCGCTTCCGCCGCCGCGCAGCTCTGGGAAGAGCCGCCTGCGATCTTCGCCAGGCCCCAGTCCATGACCAGTACTTCGCCGAAGTCCCCGAGCATGATGTTCTCGGGCTTGAGATCGCGGTGGATGACACCCCGGCTGTGGGCAAAGGCCACGGCGTCGCAGGCCTTTTGGAAAATGGTGAGCAACGCGGCCAGCGGATATTTTTTCACCGTCATCTCGAGGCCTTCGCCCAGCAGTTCGAGCACCTTCTTCAGCGTGATCCCGCGCACCATCTTCATGGTGTAAAACGGCTGGCCATGCTCATCGAGGCCGAGTTCATGCACGGGCACGATGTTCGGGTGTTCGAGACGACCGGTGACCTGGGCTTCCTCGACGAACCGCCGGATGTCCTCCTCGGACGGTCCCGCGAGCATCACTTTCATGGCGACCTGCCGCTTCATCGCGGCCTGCTGCGCGTCGAGGATGGCGCCCATGCCGCCGCGGGCGATTTGCGCGCCGATGGCGTAGCGCTTTTCCTCCCGCAACTCCGGCGGCACGGCGGACAGCGCGGGAGCCAGCATCGTGGGAGTGTCCGGGCTGGGTGGGTGGATGGTCGCGGTGCCGCCGCGGATTTCGAGGCTCACGTCGCCGAGCTGGACGGGCTGGTCGGGGAGCAGGCGGGTGGAATCGGTGATGCGCTGGCCGGCGACGAAGGTGCCATTGGCGCTGCCGAGATCTTCGAGCAGCAGATGATCTGCGCCGATGGTGAGCCGCGCGTGGCGGCGGGAGAGCAGCGGGGTGTCGGCGTAGAGTTCGACCTCGGGGCTGCGTCCGATCACGTATTCGCCCGGCGGCAGGCTGGTGTGGGCCAGTTCCGCGCCAGCGTGCCGCAGGATGAGCTCGGTCTGGGGAGCGTGCATGTTTTCGATGGAAGCGACCGCGCAGCCCTTGTCGCGCAAAGGGGGGGACGGCGGCAATGCGAAACTGCGCCGTGCCGCGCCGGGAGGGTTGCATCCTTTTAGCCAATCGTTAATATGCGAAATTAAATTTCATGAACCTCTCTGTTCTTTTCCTCGCCCTGATGTTCAGCGCCGCGACTCTCCTCGGGCAGGAAGCCAGTTCTCCCACGGAAGAAACTCCGGTGCTCCTCGCGCAGACGGCGGCTCCGGGCAAAGACAACGCAGTCACGGCGATCAATGACCGGGGCGCGAAGGACAAGACCGCGCCGCCCGCGGATATTGCGGCCCTCCCGGCACGCTCGACCGGCAGCGCATCAGGGGTCGGCGCAGCTCCGAGTGAAGCCCTCAGCACGATGACGCTGTGGAAGCTCATTCAGGATGGCGGCTGGGCGATGATCCCACTCGGCTTTCTCTCTGTCGTCACCGTGATGCTCGTGCTGGTTTACATGTTCACGCTGCGCCGTGGGGCGATCCTCACGCCGCACTACATGAACACGGCGGATGTGCTGCTGAAAAAGCGCGACTATCTCGGCCTGCTCGCCATCTCCAGCCGGCACAGCGAAGCGGTCGCGCGGATCGTGCAGCGCACGCTTGATTTTGCGACGAAGAACCCGACGGCATCCTACGAAGTGGTGAAAGACATCGCGGAAACCGAAGGCGCGAGTCAGGCGGCCTCGCTCCAGCATCGCACGGTGTATCTCGCGGATATCGGCATGCTGGCACCGATGATCGGACTGCTCGGCACGGTCTTCGGCATCATCCGTTCCTTCGGTGCGATCGGCAGTGGCACGAGCACGCAATCGCGCGACGTCCTCCTGGCCAGCGGCGTTTCCGAGGCGCTCGTGGCCACGGCCACGGGCCTTGTGCTCGGGATCACGGCGATGTTTTTCTACTCCCTTTTCCGCAACCGCGTGCAGAGCCTGATCTCCGATCTCGAGATCGCCTCGGCGCATATCCTCGGCCTGATTGCGCTGAACTATAACAAGAAGCGCGAGCCGTCGCGGGTCGCGGTGGACGAGGAGTTCTAAAGCCCGCGCATGAAATTCCGCAAACGCGCCGACCCTCACGTCCTCGGCTTCCAGATCGCGCCGATGGTGGACATCCTGCTGGTGCTCCTCGTCTTTTTCATCGTGACGTGGAGCTTCGCGCGGAAGGAAAACGAGCTCGATGTGAAGGTGCCCTCGGCGCAGAACGCCAAGGAGTCGAATCCAGTGGTGAACCAGACGGTGTTGAACGTGAAGGCCGACGGAACCGTGGTCTGGAACCGCAAGACCATCGCGCTGCCGGACCTTTCGGTGAAACTCAAGGAATTGTCCGGGCTCTTCCCCGACTACGCGATCATCGTGCGCGGCGATGAGCGCGTGCCCTTCGTCTTCATCGCCAACGTGCTCGACACCTGCCGCGAGGCGAACATCTGGAACGTCGCCTTCGCCACGGCCAAAGTGGAATGAAACGGCGGCAACTGGCGGGACTGACCATCGTTGCGCTGGGTTTCGCGCGAATGCCACTCGACGCTCAAGAGCCGGCGGTGCCGCTCAAGCCCTTCCTCAATGAAGACGGCTCCCCGGTCCGGCGCGCGCTTCCGGTGCCGAGAGCGACGCCCGTTCCGACCCCCATCCCACGCGCCATCCCCGTAAGACCGCTGGCGACACCCGCGCCGGCGGCACCCCCGGCAGGCACCACGATCACGCCGCCGAAACCGATGACGCCGCCCGAGCCGGAAGATCCGGCGGGCACGATTCGCATCAGCCCGAGCGCCACCCCGAAGACCGCCGACCAGGCCCAGATCGAACTCGCCGACGCCTACTACGCGAAGAAGATGTATGCCGAGGCCGCGCCCGAGTACGAGCGCTACCTCGGCCTCTATCCGAACGGCGCCGACCGCGTCACCGCCTACTTCCGCCTCGGCGAATCCTATCGCATCCGCGGAACGAACAACGCCGCCAAAAACGCCTACGAAACGCTGCTGTCGCAGTTCGCGAATGGCGATTTCATCGGTCCGGCGGCCTACCGGCTCGCCGAGCTTTACTATCAGGAAAAGCAGTATCGCGACGCGCTCACGCTTTATCGCAAGGCCTCCGTGCGGCTGAAGGAACCGGCGGTCGCGAACGCCGCGAAATTCTTCACCGGCCGCTGCCTGGAGGCGCTGGGTCAAAAACTGGAGGCGCGGGCCGTGTATGAAGATCTCGTCGCCTCGCCGCGAGACAATCCATTCCACGACGCCAGCCGCCTTTCCTATGCCCTGCTGTACAAGGACGGCGGGCGTCTGTCGGAAGCGGTAAAACAAATCCAGGCGCTGGCCAAAGCCACGGAGAATCCCGAACTCAAGATCGAGGCGCTGGTGCGTTCGGGCTTGTGGTCGCTGGAGCTGGAGCCACCGCAGGCCGCGCAGGCCGAGACGGATTTCAAGGCGGCGCTCGCCATGCCGGGCAAGAGCTACTGGAAGGAACTGGCGCAGCTCGGGCAATTGCGCATCATCTCCGACGCCGGCAAGTCGCAGCAAGTGCTCGACGCCTACAACAAACTGGGCGGCCAGATTTCCCCAGACGTGAAACCGGAAATGCTCATGCTCGTGGCCAACGCCCAGCGCGGGCTCAGCAAAATTCCCGACGCGCTCGCCACCTACGAACAGGCGAGCAAGGAGTTCCCCGGTTCCGTCTATGACAAGGAGGCGCAGTATGAGCGCCTGCGGACCCTTTACGCCACGAACAACGAAAGTCTCGTTGCCGAGATCGACCAGTATCTGCTCGCCAATCCCGAGGCGCAGAAGCGTGACGAAGTCCTGCTCATGAAGGCCGAGGTGCTTTTCAAAAAGGAAGACTACAATGGTGCGATCCCGATCTACTCGACGCTCGAGCTTTCCCGCACCCTCAGCGGCAATCGCAAGGCCGAGGCCCTCTTCCGGCTCGGCTGGTGCCAGCTTCAGACGCAGAATCTGGAGCCGGCGATCAAGGTCTTCACCTCGTTCATCAACAGCTTCCCGACGCACAAACTCATCCCTTTCGCCCTGCTCCAGCGCGGCCTCGCGCAGCAGTCGCTGAAGAATCTCGCCGGCGCGCTCCAGGACTACGAAACGCTGATCAAGAATCATCCGAAGACCCCGCAGCGCGAACTCGCGCTCCAGCAGCAGGCGCTCATCCAGGGCCAGCAGGGCGAAAACGCGGCGATGGCCGCGAGCTTCAAGCTGCTGCTCAAGGATTTTCCCGAAACCGCCGCGAAGGCGCAGGCCTCGTACTGGATCGGCTGGGCCGCCTTTGAAGCGAAGAACTACAAGGAGGCCGCGCCGCAACTCAAGGAGGCGCGGGACTTGGACAAGGAGCAGTTCGGGGAGAAGGCTGGCATTCGTGTGCTGCTCTCGCAATACTATCTCGAAGACAAAACCGAGACGGCGAAGGAGGTCGAGCGTTACGCCAGGGACGGCAAAACCAAAGTCCCGCCGGAAATACTGCGCTGGCTCGGCAAGAATTTCCACGACGGCGCCTCGCACGAAAGCGCGGTGAAATATCTCGTCATGCTCACGCCGCGCGACGAGGCGGTGCCCGAAGATTTTTTGCTCCTTGGGGAGAGCCAATACGAACTCCAACGACACCAGGACGCCGCCGAAACCTTCCAGACGTATCTGAAATCGGTGAAACTCCCGGTGCCGCGAGCCACCGGCCTGCTCTCGCTGGCGAAGTCGCAAATCGGCCTCGGCGCTTTCGACGACGCGCAGAAGTCCGTGGACGAAGCGCTCACGCTTCAGCCCGAAGGCGAGATCAACGGACGGGCGCGGATCGTCGCCGGCGACGTCCAGATGGCGCGCAAACAATTTGATGAAGCCGCCAAGGTCTATGAGAGCGTGGCGGTCATCCTCGACGACGCGGAGATCACGCCCGAAGCGCTCGAAAAGGCGGTGGACGCGTGGAGAAAAGCCGGACGGACGGAGGAGGCGGAGAAGACGCTGAACAAGCTCAAGAGCCGCTACCCCGAATACTGGCAGCGGAAATCGGCGGCACGGTGACCGGGCGCGCCCGGCCCGGCCGTCCTCGACGCGCATGAGTTTCTGGCCGCCGCAACCCCTCCAGCCCTTCATCGGCCTGGCGCTCACGGCGGTGCTCGGCGTCTGCGCGGCGGATCTGTGGGAAGTGCCGCCAGTCTGGGCCTTCGGCTTCGCCGCTTTCGGTGGGGTCGCCATGTTGCTGCGTCCCGGCGCGCTGACCTGCGGCTTGTTGTGCGGTCTGACTTTCTTCGAACTGCACACCTTGCGCCACTACGGCAGCGAAGCCCGGCAGCTCGCGAAAGTTCTGGCAGCCGGACCTCGCGTGGTGCGCGCGACCGGCATCGTCTGGAATGAGCCGCAAAAACCCGCGACTGCGTCCCGCACCACGACCGCGCGCTTTCTCTTGAAAGCCGAAGCGCTCGAAATCTCCGGCGAGAAAATCCCCACGCCATTGCTCTTCAATGTCTCGTGGTCCGGCGCGATGCCGGCCTACGGGGATCGCATCTCGCTGACCGGGTCCGCCGCCAATCTGGAAGAGAAGCGCAATCCCGGACAGTTCGACTTCGCCGGCTACCAGCGCCGGCACGGCGTGTATTCCGAGATCCGCACCCGCTACGCCCCAGATTGCCGCATCGAAGGCCACGGGCACGGCCAGGCCGCGCAGGCTCTGGCTTACCGCACCAGCCATTGGATTCAGCGTCAGCTTCGGCTCGATCTCGAAGGCTCGCCGGAGATATCCGACCTCATCGCCAGCATGGTGCTCGGCCTCCGCGGCGAAACCCCCGAGGACATGAAGGCGCTCTTTCAGCGCACCGGCACGATGCATCTCTTCGCCGTCAGCGGCCTGAACGTTGCGATGCTCGCGGCGATCGTCCTCGCGGGTCTGCGCGTGTTTGGCGTGCGGCGCGGCGCGGCGGTCTTCATCGTCATCCCGATTCTCGCCGGCTACGCGCTGGTCACCGGCCTCACCCCGAGCTGCGTGCGTGCCACGATCATGCTCACGCTCGTGCTCCTCGGTCACGTCTTCGACCGCCGCCCGCTGGCGCTGAACAGCCTCGGCGCTGCCGCCTTTTTTATCCTCGCATGGGATACCGAGGAACTCTTTCTGCCGGGTTTCCAATTCTCGTTCGTCCTCGTCGTCACCATCGTCTGGCTGGCCGGGAAAATTCAGCGCCGTCTCGAACGCATCGGCCAGCCCGACGCCTTCCTCCCGCGCGAACTCTGGCATGCCGGGCAACGCGTGCGCGTCTTTTGCGTGGGCAAACTCGCCATCGCGCTCGGCGTCACACTGGCGGCGTGGCTCGGCTCGCTCGCTTTCACCGCCGGCTACTTCCACCTGTTCTCGCCTTCCGCCATCTTCGCGAATCTTCTCGCCGTCCCGCTCGCTTTCATCCTGCTCCTCCTCGGACTCGCCTCGGTCCTCTCGGCACCGGTGTGGCAGACCGGCGTGATCCTTTGCAACAACGCCAACTGGTTTTGCGCCACGCTGCTCTTGAAGGTGCTGAAAGGCTTCGCGCTGATTCCCGGCAGCTATGTCTATCTCGAAACTCCGCGCCTGACCCCCGCGCCGGCGTGCGAACTCACGGTCTTCGATCTCGGCGAAGGCGGCGGCACCCACCTCCGCACGGATGGCCGCGACTGGCTGCTCGATGCCGGCGGTGCGGGCGACTACGACCGCATCCTCCTGCCCTATCTCCGCAGCCGCGGCGTCAACCGCCTCGACGGCCTGCTCCTCACCCATGGCGACGCGCGGCACATTGGCGGCGCGCGCTCCGCAATCGATGACTTCGAGCCGCGCCTGCTCGCCGAGTCCGTCCTTCGCGACCGCTCCCCGACCCGCAGACGGCTGCACGAAGAACTCCACCAGCGCGGTTTTCCCAAAGGGCTCTACGAACGCGGTGACCTCCTCCGCATCGGCGGGCGGGGAACGCTCCGCGTGCTCTATCCGCCCTCCGGCCTGCGGCGCACCGTCGCCGACGACAAGGCGCTCGTCGTGCAACTCGAAACCGCCGGCCAGCGCGTCCTATTCATGTCCGATTCCGGTTTCGTGACTGAGCAATGGCTGCTCGAAAACGAACCCGGCCTGCGCAGCGAAATCCTGATCAAGGGCCAGCACGCGAAGGATCTCTCCGGCACACCCGATTTCCTCGCCCGCGTGCAACCGCAGGCAGTGATTTGCAGCGGGCTCGCGTTCGGCGAGCCGCGCGAAAAGCTCGATCCGTGGGCGCGGGATGCCGCCTCACGCGGCATCGCCGTCTTCCGCCAGGATCGCACCGGCGCCGTGCAGGTGGAAATCCGCGACGACGGCTTCGCGCTGCGCGGCTACGTGAACGGTCAGACCTTCCGCAGCCGCGCGCGATAGATCGGCAGCCCCTGGGCGAGGAAACGCCGCTCAAAATTCGTCGGCGGATATTCCGGATCTTCCGGCCAGTCGATCCGCTCGTAGCCTTTGGCCCGCTCGATCACCTTTTCCATCCAGAGGAAATACGGCTGGTCATCCGTCTTGATCAACAGTTCGCCGCCGGGCACCAGGATGCCGTGCAGCGCTTCCATGAAACCATCCTGGATCAGACGCCGCGACTGATGATGCCGCTTCGGCCACGGATCGGGAAATAGGACGTGCGCCGTGGTCACGCACTCGGGCGGCAGCACGTAGCGCAACGCGTAAGCCGTCTCGATGCGGAGCAGCCGCGCATTGGTCAGTCGGTGATGCACCACCATGCGGCAGACCTTGCGCACGCGTCCGAGCAGCCGCTCGATGCCGAGAAAATTGCGGTCAGGATGTTTCGCCGCCATGGCCACGAGGAACGCGCCTTCGCCGCAGCCGAGATCGACCTCCAGCGGCGCCTCGCGCTCGAAGATGTCGCCCATCTTTGCCCGGGCAAAATAATCCGCGGGCGCGAACTCGATCAGTTCCGCTGGATCGGGGGCGTCGGGGCTGTTGGCGCGGAAAGCGGCTCTCATTTGGGACGCTGCCGATACGCGCAGAGGCCCGCGCTCGCAAGCGTATTCACGAGTCGATCCTGGCCAGTAGCGGCAGGCGCCGCGCATCGACGAAGCGCGCAACGATTCGCTCTACGAGCTGGAACTGGCCTTCCAGCAAATCCCCGAGCAGGGCCCCGTGCCGCCGTGGCTGGTCGATCGCCTCTTTCGCAATCTGCTCATCGACGTGACCGGCAACACGCACCGCGCCGAGTTCAGCATCGACAAACTTTACTCGCCCGACAGCAGCACCGGCCGCCTCGGTCTCGTCGAGTTGCGCTCCTTCGAAATGCCACCGCACGCCGAGATGAGCCTCGCGCAAAATCTCCTCCTGCGCGGCGCCATCGCGCGCTTTTGGAAGGACCAGTATGCGCCGCAAAAGCTCGCCCGCTGGGCACGGAGCTGCACGACCGTTTTCTGCTGCCGCATTTCGTCTGGCAGGATTTCGAGGACGGGCTCGGCGAATTCAAGGAACACGGCTACGCGCTCGACCCTGCGTGGTTCGCTCCGCACTTCGAGTTCAAGTTTCCGCGCATCGGCGAGATCACGCAGCGTGGCGTGAACGTCGAAGTCCGCACCGCGCTCGAACCGTGGCCCGCAGAGTGCAACTCGTCACGAAATAGATCGGCTCCCGCATCCAAATTCTTTCCAGCCGTTGAAGATGCCTGTGTCCGGGAGTGTCGCGGTTCACGGAAGACGCTGTAGCCCAGGGTCTGCGACCCCGGCGAGGCAGGAATAACCGTTCCCTCATCCCCCGGCTACAGCCGTTGCCGCCGAGGCCGGATGTCGGATAGCCTTTCCGCCCGATGACTCCCGCCACCGAGCCTCTCGCGCCTGCGCCCTCCGGCATCCTGGCACCATACCGTCCGCAGGCGGATGTTTTCGACGAGATGCAGGCGCCGCTCGGTCTCGTCCGGCCCCACTGGCAGCCGCTCGTGCAAGGCCTGGAGCGCCTCGGCATCGAAGCTCTGCGCGAGCGCTCCGAGAACGCGCGCCAACTTTTGCGCGAACACGGCGTGACTTACAATGTCCACGCCGACGGCCAGAGCGCTGCGCGCACCTGGGAACTCGACATGCTGCCGCTGGTCATCGACGCGCAGGAATGGGCGGAACTCGAAACCGGTCTCGTCCAGCGCACCCGCCTGCTGAACCTAGTGCTGGCCGACATCTACGGCCCGCAACAGCTTTTCAAAGACGGCTTGCTGCCGCCCGCGATGCTCCACGCCAATCCCGGTTTTCTGCGCTCCTGCCACGGCATCCGCCCACCGCGCGATCTCTTCCTCACGATGCACGCCGTCGATCTCACCCGCGCGCCGAATGGCCGCTGGTGGGTGATGAGCGACCGCACGCAGGCGCCGAGCGGCGTCGGCTACGCGCTGGAAAATCGCGCCATTCTTTCGCGGATGCTGCCGGATCAATTTCGCGAGTGCCAGGTGCAGCGGCTCGCCGGGTTTTTCGAAAAACGCAAGAGCGGGCTGCGCTCGCTGGCGACCTGGACGAGTTCGCCGAATATCGTGCTCCTCACGCCCGGGCCTTACACCGAGACCTATTTCGAGCACGCCTATCTCGCGCGCTACCTCGGTTATCAGCTCGTCGAAGGGAGCGATCTCACGGTGCGCGACCGGCGCGTCTTCTTGAAAACTCTGGAGGGCTTGCAGCCCGTGGATGTGATCATCCGCCGCGTGGACGACACCTGGTGCGATCCGCTGGAGCTGCGCGCCGACTCCATCCTCGGCGTGCCCGGACTCGTGGAAGCCGCGCGGGCCGGCCACGTCGCCATCTCGAATGCGCTCGGCGCCGGCGCCATCGAGACGACCGCGCTGCTCGCCTTCCTGCCCGCGCTCGCCCAAAAGCTTCTCGGCGAAAAGCTGCGTGTTCCGAATATCGCCACCTGGTGGTGCGGGCAGGAAAGCGAACGCAACTACGCGCTCTGGGCGTTGAAGTCGCTGGTCATCAAGCGCGCCTTTGTCGGCGGCCACGGCGAGCCGAGCTTTGGCGAAAAACTCGATGCCGCCTCGCTTGAAGAACTGGCCGCGCGCATCCGCGCCAACCCGCATGCCTACGTCGGCCAGGAGCGCGTGGCGCTCTCCACCGCGCCGGCCTGGAATGGCACGGCCATCGAACCGCGCCCGCTCATTCTGCGCTGCTTCGTCTGCGCGACTCCCGAGGGCTTCACCGTCATGCCCGGCGGGCTGACCCGCGTCTCCGCGTCACCGGATTCGCCTGTCGTTTCCTCGCGCTATGGCGGAGGGAGCAAAGACACCTGGGTACGCTCGGCCTCGCCCTTGGAGACGACGGCGCAACCGGAAATCGCCAACCCATCCACGCGGCCCGAGCGCGTCGGCGGACACGTCCCCAGCCGCGTCGTGGAGAATCTCTTCTGGCTCGGCCGCTACGCCGAGCGGCTCGAAGACACCACCCGCCTGCTGCGCACCGCGCTCGGCCGGCTGGCGGGGGAAGGCGGTCCCGTGGAGGAGCACGAACTGGCGGCGCTCGGCCGCTGGCTGGTCCGCGTCGGTCTTTTGCCCAAGCGTTTTTCCGGGCGCTTCGCCCCGCCCGAGCTGGCCTCGGAATTGCGCGAACTCGTCTTCGAGCGCAATCGCTACGGCACCGTGCGCGAGTTGCTCGGGCGCGTCGGCTTCCTCACCGCGAGCGTGCGCGACCGCCTCTCCGGCGACACCTGGCGCATCCTCAATCAGCTCCAGACGGACTTTCCCGATGCGATGTCGCGCGCCACGCCGGGGGCGATCCTGCAAGCGCTGCACCGCGTCATTTTCCAGCTCGCCGCCTTCAGCGGGATGGAAATGGAAAACATGACGCGCGGCCACGCCTGGCGTTTCCTCGACATCGGCCGCCGGCTCGAGCGGGCGATCAATCTCGTGGCCAACGTCCGCGCGGTGCTGATGACCGACACCGACGGCACCGCGCTGCCGCCGCTCCTCGACTACACCGACAGTACCATGACCTACCGCCGCCGCTATCTCGCGCGCCCGGACCTGCCGACCACCCTCGGTCTGCTGCTGACCGACGAGTGGAATCCGCGCTCACTCGCCTTTCAGTTCAAAGCCATTGGCCGGCATTTTGCCGAGCTGCCCGGCGCCGGCGAGGCCGGCCCTGAAGAAACGCAATTCAGCGAAATCGCCGCGCTGCTCACCGACACCGACGTGCACGAACTGGCCAGCGCCGGCGAAGCTGCGCGCCGCCGCCTCGAGACCGTGCTCAAGCAGCTCATGGACAACTGCTGCGACCTTTCCGATTCGCTCTCCGCGTCCTACTTCAGCCATGTCCCCGCGCGGGTCAGCTAGCATGAAGGGTGAAGGAGTTCTCAGTTCTCAGTGCTTAGTGGCACTTTCACGTCTGAGCACTAAGCACTAAGCACTTCTCCACCCCGTGCTCTACGCCGTCACTCATCGCACCACTTACGGCTACGCCTCCGATGTCGCGGTGTCGCATCATCTCGTCCATCTGCGCCCGCGCGAACTCCCGTGGCAGCAGGTCACCGATTTCGCGCTCAGCGTGGAGCCACCCGCCGCGGCCATCGCCGGGGAACGCACCGACTATCACGGCAATGCGGCCAGCTACTTTTCCATCCGCCACCCGCACGACCGGCTGGTCGTGACCGCGCGCAGCCGCGTTCGCGTGACCCGCCCCGCGCTGCCGGAACGCACGCCGCCCTGGCAACAGGTGCGCGACCGCTGCGCGAGCAACGTGCTCACACCGGACAGCGCCGTCGGCGAATTCCGCTTCGACTCCACCTACATCACCCGGAAGCCCGCCTTCGCCGAATACGCCGCCGCTTCCTTTCCGAATGACCGCCCGCTGCTCGATGGCGTGATCGATTTCACCGCCTGCATCTATCGCGATTTTCGCTTCGATTCGCGCGCCACCACCGTGGCCACGCCCGTGGACGAAGTCTTCAAAATGCGCCGCGGGGTCTGCCAGGATTTCGCGCACTTCGCCGTGGCCGGCCTGCGCTCGCTCGGGCTGCCCGCGCGCTACGTCAGCGGCTATCTCGAAACGCTCCCGCCGCCCGGCAAAGCGCGACTCGTCGGGGCCGACGCCTCGCATGCGTGGTTCGCCGTCTGGTGCCCCGGCCACGGCTGGATCGACGCTGATCCGACGAACAACATTCTGCCCGGCGACCGCCATATCACCGTCGCCTGGGGCCGCGACTTCGGCGACGTGAGCCCGGTGCGCGGCGTGGTCGTGGGCGGTAGTGGCCATCGCCTCGGCGTGAGCGTGGACGTGGCCCGCATCACCGAGCCCGCCGCCTGATCGACCTCACGCCATCGTCCACTCCTCGGCCAGCTCGGCTTCCTTGGCGCGGGTGATGTCGGTGGCGAGACCGATGGTGCAGAGCGCGCGGTGATCGGGATCGTCGCTGTGCTGGGTGCGGGCCATCACGAAGAGCCGGTGGATGCTGCCGTCCGGCCAGCGCACACGATACTCGAGAGCGAAATGCTCGGAGCCATCGGGCTTCAGGGAATCAGCAACGGCGGCGACCAGCGCGCGCCGGTCGTCGGGATGGAGCACCTGCAGGAGGCCGTCGAAATCAACTTCCTCGTTCGGGTTCAATCCGAAGAGACGCTTCATCTCCGGCGACCAATGGCGAACTCCGGTCTGGTGATTCACGTCGAACGTGCCGAGCTGACCGGGAGCGATGGTGATGTTGAGCATCGGGCTCGTGGTTGTTTGGAGCGTTGATGAGGGGGACCTAAACCGGCACCAGTTCCTTCTTCTCGGTCGGAGCGTCTTCGATATTCAGTTGGTCGTCCGGCGGCGGGTTGCCGCCCTCCTTCGCGTAGAGCGGCTTCACCCGGAACAGCTTCATGATGACCACGAAGTAGAGCGGGACGAAGAACAGGCCGAGCAGCGTGGTGGTGATCGCGCCGCCGACGATGCCGGTGCCGATGGCGTTCTGGCTGCCGCTGCCCGCGCCGCTGCTCAGCGCCAGCGGGAGCACGCCGAGACCGAAGGCGAGCGAAGTCATGAGGATCGGGCGCAGCCGCTGGCGGACGGCGTAAAGCGCGGCATCGACGAGCGTCGCGCCGTGATCGAAGCGCTCCTTGGCAAACTCCACGACGAGGATCGCGTTCTTCGCCGAGAGGCCGATGATCGTGATCAGGCCGATCTGGAAATAGACGTCGTTCGGGAAGCTGCGCAGGCTCGTGGCGGCGAGCACGCCGAGGGCGCCGAGCGGGATGTCCATCATCACCGAGAAAGGGATCGCCCAGCTCTCGTAGAGCGCCGCGAGGCAGAGGAAAACCATCAGCATCGCCACGGTGTAGAGCGCGGCGGATTGCGAGCCGGCGCTGCGTTCTTCGTAGGAAAGTCCGGCCCATTCGATGCCGAGGCCGACGGGCAGGGATTTCGCCATTTTCTCGATCTCGGCCATCGCCTCGCCGGAAGTGCGGCCGTCCGCGGGTTCACCGAGCAGCGAGACGGACGGCGCGCCGTTGAAGCGTTCCAGCTTCGGCGAGCCGAGCGCCCAGCGCGCGGTGGAGAAGGCGGAGAACGGCACCATGCCGCCTTGGGCGTTGCGGACGTACCAGCGATTCACGTCTTCGGGCGACATGCGGAAGGGCGCGTCGCCTTGCATGAAGACCTTCTTCACGCGGCCTTTGTCGATGAAGTCGTTGACGTAGGTGGAGCCCCAGATGGTGGTCAGCGAGGAGTTGATGTCGGCCAGCGAGAGACCGAGCGCGCTGGCCTTTTCCTGATCGATGTCGATGTGGTACTCCGGCATGTCGTCGAGGCCGTTCGGGCGCACGCGGGTCAGCACGGGATTCTGCATGGACATGCCGAGCAGTTGATTGCGGGCGTTCATGAGCGCGTCGTGCCCGAGGCCCGCGCGGTCCACGAGGCGCACGTCGAAGCCATTCGCGGTGCCGAGTTCCAGCACCGCGGGCGGCGCGAAGGCGAAGGCGAACGCGTCTTTGAACTGCAGCAACGTGCCCATCGCGCGGCCCTGGATCGCTTTCACATGGGCGGCGGCGGACTTGCGGTCGTCCCACTCCTTGAGGTTCACGAAGACCAGCACCTGGTTCTGTCCCGAGCCGCTGAAGCTGAACCCGAGCACGCCGAAGACGCCGCGCACGTTGTCCTTCTCGTTGACCATGAAGTGCTGCTAGATGCGTTCGAGTACCTTCATCGACTGCTCGCGGGTCGAGCCCGGCGGGAGTTGCGCCATGGCAAAGAGCACGCCCTGATCTTCATCCGGCAGGAAGCCGGTGGGCGTGCGCATGAACATGATGACCACCGCCGCGCCGATGCCCGCGTAAAGCAGCAGCGCGCGTCCGCTGCGGCGGAGGAAGGCGGCGACGCCGACGGCGTAACGATCGGCGTTGCGGTCGAAGACGCGATTGAACCAGCCGAAGAAGCCGCGCTTTTTTTCGTGATGCCCCGTGGCGATCGGCTTGAGCATCGTGGCGCAAAGCGCGGGCGTGAGGATCAGCGCGACCATGACCGACAGTACGACGGCGCTGACGATGGTGAGCGAAAACTGCCGGTAGATAACGCCGGTCGATCCGCCGAAGAAGGCCATGGGCACAAAGGCCGCGCACAGCACGAGACCGATGCCGACGAGCGCGCCGCTGATTTGATCCATCGACTTGCGCGTCGCTTCCTTGGGCGAAAGCCCTTCTTCCTGCATCACGCGTTCGACGTTTTCCACGACCACGATCGCGTCATCGACGAGCAGACCGATGGCGAGCACGAGGCCGAAAAGCGTGAGCGTATTGATCGAGAAACCGAACGCCGCCATGACGCCGAACGTGCCGAGCAAGACGATCGGCACGGCGATCGTGGGGATGAGCGTGGCGCGCCAGTTTTGCAGGAAGAGGAAGATGACCAGGAAGACGAGCACGACGGCTTCGAGCAGCGTCTTCACCACCTCCTGCACCGAGATGCGCACGAACGGCGTGGTGTCGTATGGGTAGATGACCTTCACGCCCGGCGGGAAAAAAGGCTCCAGCTCGGCCATCTTCTTTTTGATCACCTCCACGGTTTCCAGCGCATTGGCGCCGGTCGCGGGTTTGATCGCCATGCCGGTCGCGGGTTTGCCGTTGTAGCGCGAGAGGTTCGTGTAGTTTTCGCTGCCGAGTTCGAGACGCGCGACATCGCGGAGGAAGACGCGCGAGCCGTCGGTGTTCACGCGGAGCAGGATGTTGCCGAATTGCTCCGGCGTTTGCAGCCGGCTCTGCGCCATGATCGTGGCGTTCAGGAGCTGGCCCGGCATCGCCGGGATGGCGCCGATGGAACCCGCGGAGACCTGCGCGTTCTGCGCCTGGACGGCGGTGGTCACGTCGGACGTCGCGAGCTGATATTTCGTCAGCTTGTCGGGATCGAGCCAGATGCGGAGCGAGTATTGCGTGCCGAAAGACTGGATGTCGCCCACGCCCGGCAGACGGCTGAGCGGATCCTGAATCGTGCTGACGCTGAAGTCGCTCAGGTCCGCCGCCGACATGGTGCCGTCCTCGGAAGTGAAGCCGATGACGATGAGGAAATTGTTCACCGACTTGGTCACGCTGACGCCCTGCTGCTGCACTTCCTGCGGCAGAAGCGGCGTGGCGAGGGCGACTTTATTTTGCACCTGCACCTGCGCGATGTCGGGGTTGGTGCCGCTGTCGAAGGTCGCGGTGATCGTCACCGTCCCCGCGGAATCGCTGTTCGACTCGATGTAACGCAGGTTGTCGATGCCGTTCATCTTCTGCTCGATGACCTGCGTGACGGTGTCCTCCAGCGTCTTCGCCGAAGCGCCGGGATACGCTGCCGTGACGCTGATCGCCGGCGGCGCGATGGGCGGATACTGCGCGATCGGCAGTTCCACGATCGAGATCGCGCCCACGATCATGATGATGATGGCGAGAACCCACGCAAAGATGGGCCGGTCGATGAAGAATCGAGACATGCTGGTTTCCTTTCGAGGGCGCTCCGGCGCTCAGTGCGCGGTGGAAGCCGTGGCCGCCGGCTGCGGTGGCGCGGCCGGCGCGACTTTCACCGGCATCCCTGGCCGGACCATCTGGAGATGATCCACGATGACCTGATCGCCCGGCTTCAATCCGGCGGTGACCAGCCATTGATTCCCGACGGTGCGCGGCGTTTCCAGCACGCGCACTTCAGCCGCGCTGTTCGCGCCGACCACCATCGCCGTGGGTTCGCCCTTGGTGTTGCGGGTGACCGCGAGTTGCGGGACGAGGATCGCATCCGGGGTGGTGCCTTCCTCGAGCCGCGCGCGGACGAAGAGCCCGGGCAGGAGATCGCCGTCGGGGTTCGGGAAGACGGCGCGCACCGTCACGGAATTCGTCGTCGTATTCACGGTCACGTCTGAAACAGCGAGCCGGCCTTCCCCGGCATAAACGGTGCCGTCTTCCATGATGACTTTCACTTTGGCTTTCCCCGTTTCGTCGGCCTTGAGTTTGCCGCTCGCGAGATCGCGCTTCAGCCGCAGAAACTCGCTGCTCGCCTGCGTGACATCGACGTAAACCTTGTCGAGCTGCTGCACCGTCGCGAGCAACGTCGCCGCGCTTTCCTGCACATAAGCACCTTCCGTAACCTGCGAAATTCCGATGCGTCCCGCGACCGGCGAGGTGATGTTCGTGTAGCCGAGATTGATCCGCGCCGTCTGCACCGCGGCCTGTCCGGAAATTATGTCGGCCTCGAAGCTGCCCTGATTTGCGGCGGCGTCATCGTAGTCCTGTTTGCTGATCGCCCGTGAGGTGAGGAGTTGTTTGAAGCGTTGCTCCTTGGAACGCGCGGTGGCCGCATTCGCTTCTGCACGGGCCAGCGTGCCGAGCGCGCTCTCGAGCGCCGCCTGATACGGCGCCGGGTCGATCTCGTAGAGCAACTGGCCCTCCGCGACATCGGTGCCTTCCTGAAAGAGCCGTTTGAGCACGATGCCATTCACCCGCGCCCGCACTTCCGCCACGCGGAAGGCCGAAGTGCGCCCCGGCAAATCCTGCGTAAGGGTGACCGGCGCGGTGGCGATGGTCAGCACGCTCACTTCCATCGGCCCGCCCGGGCCGCCCATCGGCGGACCACCGGCTGTTTTCTTCCCGCAACCCGCGACGAGCGCCGCAGCGAGGATGGCAAGGCTCCCTGTGCGGAGAAGATGGGAAACGACGCGGCGCGTGGGCGCGGGTTTGGACGGCAAGTGAGGTAGCATCATAAAGAATGGGTGTCGGGAGCGAAGTCGTCCGGGAATCAACGAACGGCGGGCATCGGCGAGGACAAACCGGCAGCCACAAACGCAATGACGCGCTGAATGAAACCCTCGCGGTCCGGCTTCACCGCCTGGTGTTCCGAAGGATGCGGCATCTGGTCGAAACGCAGCCACCGCTCCTGCCCGTGATGCAGCGCGCCGAAGGCGAAACTCATCCGCCAAAAAAGCTCACCCGGAGGCAACCCCGGCACCGCCTTGAGAATCGCCGAATCAAACCGCCGCGCCACCTCCGCGAACTGCTCCTCCACGAACTTCTTCACCTCCGCATTCGGCTCCTGAAAACACCGGCTGATCAGCCGCATGAAATCGTCGCAATTCGGCGTCCCCTCCTTCGCCTCCACCGCCGGACGGATCATCGCGTCGATGATCTGGGCCAGCTTGAGCTTCTTTTTTCCTGCGGCTCCTTCCAGCGCATCGAGGCGCGCAATCCGCGCCCGATTCACCGGCTCCAGCCGCCGCGCAAAGACCTCCAGCGCCAGCCGATCCTTCGTCCCAAAATGATAGTTGATCGCGCCGAGATTCACCCCGGCCGCGGTGATGATCTGCCGCACCGAAGTCCCCTCCACACCGTTTTCCGAGAAGAGTCGCTCGGCGACATCGAGAATGGCGGAGCGGGTTTCGAGCGGGCAAATCGGGGCTGGGGCGGACGGGGGTAGGGCGGTCATACGATTGTTTGAAACGAACGTATGAATACGCCGGATGCTGTCCACCGATACTTTCTGCCACCCGCGGCGCCTGCCGTGGGCCCGACCGCGGGTTCGCCGAACATCCGGATTTTTTGGGGTGCTTCTATGCCGCCACCGGCCCGGCGGTGTAGTGCCGCTGGAGCGCCAGGTTGTAGTCGTCGCGCTCGTCGCCGAACCCTTCGCGGAAGCCCTGCATGCCCACATCGCCGTCCGTGCGGCCGATAAAAAAGCAGTCCCAATAGTAGTGCGCGATCTCGTGGCGGAAATGCCCGACCAGCGTCCGATACGATTCGCCGAGCAACACGCGCCGCTTTCCCCGCTCGAGATCCTCCGCTTCCTCGACATTCAGCGTGATCACGCCGTCTTCGTGGCCCGTGAGCACCAGGCCCCCGGGATTCGGGCGGAGAAAATCGAAAGCCAGCCCGCTGACCGCGTCCTGCTTCTTGTTCAGCGGCGACAGCCCCAGCCGGGCGAGGGTGTAAAGGATGCGCCGCTTGGCGATCTCCAGTTTGTGCCAGGGTTCGTGATTGGCCGCGCTGGCCAGATCGGGAATGGTGCGGTTGAGCTGGCAGGAAGGGCAGAGCGTATCCACGTCGTCCACCGGCAGCACCCAATTGCACACTCCATACTGCATGCCGTCGGCGCAGCGCTTGAAGCTCGCGGCGCCATCGAGCGTCACCATCTGATCGGACGCGACGTCGTAGCCGACTTCCGTCGCGCATTGCACGCACGTCGAGTTGTCGAAGAAGAGGACATTCCCGCAGGGACATTCGTAGTGGCGCATATTTCCAAATGAGACATTTGCACATCGCGTGAAAAACGCCGACCGGTCGCCTCGTTTTGCCGCCCGGAAGCGTCCCTATTTTTTCTTCGAACCACCGAAGAAATTCGTCAGCGAGCGCCCGATTTTGGTAAAGGTCGTGTCCTCGGGCCTGGCTTTCTTCGGCCGGCGGGTTTTGCGCACGGTGGTGGTGGAGGACCGGTTCGCACGATTGGAAGCCTTCGGGAAACGAATTCTTCTTCAGACTGCAATTGCAACGCCTCGTGAGCACGCTCGAGACTTCAGTTGCTGTATCACTGCCACCGAGATGCGCGCCCATCGCTGCTCGCAGCGCTTTTCCGGATCAAACCCCCAGCTTGAAAAATCCCGGCTGGCCTCCGAGGCGTGGTTCCACAAAAGAATCCCTGCCCAGTCGAAACCGGGCAGGGAGTCATCACCGAGAGAGAAAGGTTTAGCGGGTCTCGGTCGTGGTCTTGGTCTCGACCTTCTTTTCGCTCACGGCCGGCGGATTGATGATTGTGGTGTTGTTTTCCACTTTCTTTTCCGCCGGAGGGTTAACAACGGTCGTGTTTTTTTCCACAGTCGGTGGAGCGGTGCTGGTGCGGGCGTCGCACGCGTTGAAGAGCACGGCAACACACGCGGCAAGGAGGAGAGTTTTCAGATTAGTAGCTCCGGGTGACTTGGGTCTGGGTAGTGGTGGGAGTCACTGCCGGATGGACGGAAGTTTCCTCCGTCGTCGTCGTGGTGGTCGTCGCGCGTTCCGTTTCACAGCCCGTGAAGGTCGCGAGGGCGAGGATGCCGAGGGTCATGGCCAGTAGGATTTTCATAAAGTAGATGGAAAGTAGGGGCTCCGGAGGGGCGGATGCTGAACACCCGCGGTCTCCGGTTATCCTGAGCTTACTTCTTATCTTCGGTCGTGGTGGTGGTGGTGGTTTTCTTCTCGATTATCGCGGGAGCTGTCGGCGCGACCGTCGTGGTCTTGCGAACGACGACGCGATTGGCCACCATACGGTCGCCGACTTTCGTGTAATACACAGTCACCGGCAGGCCAGATTTAACGGTTTCCAGGGTGACGGGCGCGCCGGTTTCATCGACGTAGGTGGTCGTCTTGGAATACGTGTAGCGGAGCGGCTCGGGCGAAGTTTCGGACCGGATGATGATCGTGTCCGGACTGAATTCGCTGATCGTGCCCGCGGAGTTCGTTGTGGTGGTTTCGACGGTCGTCTGGGCGAAGCTGAGACTACCGAGGGTGAGGGTGGCGCCGAGGAAGGCAGCGGTAATGGATTTGCGGAGCATGGTGTGGAGTAGGTTTGTGATTGGGATGGTCGGCGTTTTTGGTTTTGCCGACTGCTTATTGATTCGGAGATGCGAAGCGGATTGGCCGTAAGCAATTGCCCCCGAACTGTCTCCGGTGATGGGCCCAGGAGTGTTTCGCGGAAAAGGCACTTTCCTTTTGACGCTTCCCGCAGCGCGCCCGCATGTTTGCGGACGCGCGGTGTGCGCGCATCCTTGTGATCTCTGACTTCTGACCCCTGTTTTATGGCTAATTACGACCTCATCGTCATCGGCGCCGGCCCGGCCGGATATGTCGCGGCAATCAAAGCCGCCCAGCTCGGCAAGAAAGTGGCCTGCGTGGACAAGGAACGCGGCGGCGGCACTTGCAACAACTGGGGCTGCATCCCGACCAAGGCGTTGCTCAAGAACGCCGAGCTTTTCCACACGATGAAGCATCGCGCGGCGGAATTTGGCTTCAAGATCGCGGGGCTGGAATTCGACTGGAGCGCGATCATCAAACGCTCGCGCACCGTGTCGGAGAAGGGTTCGGCGGGCGTGAGTTTTCTTTTTAAAAAGAACAAGATCGACGACCTCCGCGGCGAGGCTTCGATGGACAAGGCAGGCGAGGTGAAGGTGAAGTCGGCCGACGGCAAATCCGAGACGCACACCGCGAAGAATGTGCTCATCGCCACGGGCTGCGTCACGCGCCCTCTGCCGGGGCTGGAGTTCAACGGCAAGACGGTCATCGGCTCGAAGGAAGCGCTCACGCTGGAGACGCAGCCGAAGAGCATCATCATCATCGGCGCCGGCGCGATCGGCGTGGAGTTCGCGTATTTCTTCAACTCCTTCGGGACGAAGGTGACGATCGTGGAGATGCTGCCGAACCTGCTGCCCGTCGAGGACACCGAGGTCTCGCAGACGCTGGAGAAGTCCTTTGCCAAGCAGGGCATCACCGCGCTGCTCGGGCATAAGACGACCAAGACCGAGGTCAGCGACCAGGGCGTGAAGATCACCGTGGCCGATCCAAAGGGCGCGGAGAAAGTGCTGGAAGCGGACATGGTGCTCGTGGCCATCGGCATCCAGCCGCTGCTGCCCGGAGGCGCGCTGAAGTACG
>Ga0105047_10001257_pt1 | contig 45155 bp, 45 predicted proteins | sample MAT04_FD_78384 | JGI IMG/M metagenome (GOLD analysis project Ga0105047, IMG submission 78384) | Freshwater microbial communities from Lake Fryxell liftoff mats and glacier meltwater in Antarctica - MAT-04 (megahit assembly) | ecosystem: Environmental > Aquatic > Freshwater > Ice > Liftoff... | reverse complement strand
GCCTCAGTGTCGCTCACCGTCACCCGTGCGGTCATCCCGAGGGCGGGCGGGTCGGCTCCTGCGGCGCCACGAGGGACATCGCCTCGCCGAGGGCGGTCAGCTGCCCCGTGGTGAGCAGGTCGACAAGTTGGGCGCGGACGGCCCGGACGTGCCCGGGGGCGGACGCGACGAGCAGGGCGTAGCCGGTGGCGGTCATCTCGGCGTTGACCCCGCGCCCGTCGGCCAGGCACGTCCTGCGCTCGACGAGGCCACGGCGCTCCAGGCGCCCCACGGTGTGCGTGATGCGGCTGCGCGAGTGCATGAGCGAGGAGGCCAGCTCCGACATCCGGGCGGTATGGCCTGGCGCCTCGGACAGCCGAACGAGGATCTCGTACTCGCTGAGGGAGAGGTCAGAGTCCGTCTCGAGCTGGCGACCGAGGGCCTCGGTCAGCCGTGCCGAGCCCAGCAGAAAGGACCGCCACGCGCGTTGCTGGTCCTCGTCGAGCCAGCGGACCTCCTGCTCCGGCGCCCCGTCGGAACGTGCGTCGTCCACCTGCGCTGCCGGCTGCGACATCGTCGCCTCTGCGGTCGACCTCATCCCTACCTCCCTGTCGCGGTTCCCCACGAGGGTCCCATCCCGCCGGAAGCAGGAGGTTGCACTCTGGGAACAACTGTAGTAGAAATCTCAACTAGATGGTAGTTGACGCTTCAATCATTGGGCGCCAGCGCCGGACCCACTCGGACAGACACCCGGACGCACAGGAGAACCCCATGACCACCACCACGCTGCCCACCGGCCTGACCGCCGGCACCTGGGCCATCGACACCTCGCACAGCCAGGCCGCCTTCACCGTCCGGCACGCCGGGATCGCCAAGGTCCGTGGCACCGTCGCGATCACCGAGGGCACCGTGACGGTGGGCGAGGACCTTGTCGCCACGTCCGTCACCGCGATCCTGGACCCCACGACCATCAGCACCAACGACGCCAACCGCGACGGCCACCTCAGGTCCGCCGACTTCTTCGAGGTCGAGGCCCACCCGACGTGGACGTTCGTCTCCACCTCGGTCGCGGGCACCGCCACGCAGGCCACCGTCACCGGTGACCTCACCATCCACGGCGTGACCCGCGAGGTCGAGCTGGACGTCGACTTCAACGGTGCAGCGACCGACCCGTTCGGCGCCTCGCGGATCGGGTTCTCCGCCTCGACCGAGATCTCCCGCAAGGACTTCGGCCTGACCTGGAACGCCGCGCTCGAGACCGGTGGCGTGCTGGTCAGCGACAAGGTCAAGATCACCCTCGAGGTCGAGGCCGTCGCCCAGGCCTGATCCCTTGCCGACCGGCTCGGGGTGCGCCCTGCGCCCCGAGCCGGACGGTACGCTCGCACCCCCGCGACGGGGTGCTGCTGCGGGCGTCGTCGCCTGCGGCGGCGGTCTCAGGGGGGCGCGGACTTGCGCTGCTCGTGGAACGCGAGGATCTGCAGCTCGGTGCCGAGGTCGACCGATCGCAGGTCGACGCCCGCCGGCACGTGCAGCACGCGCGGGACGAAGGTGAGGATCCCGCTGACGCCCGCCGCCACGAGCCGGTCGCAGACGTCCTGGGCCACGTCGGCCGGGGTGGCCAGCACGGCCAGCGTCACCCGCTCGGTACGCACCACCCGCTCGAGGTCGACGACGTCGGCCACCCGGAGCCCGGCGACCCTCGTCCCGACGACTCCGGGGTCGGCGTCGACCAGGGCGGCCACCCGGAACCCGCTGCTGCCGCGGGCGACGTAGTTGGCCAGCGCCTGGCCGAGGTTGCCGATCCCGACGATGACGACGGCCAGGTCGACCCCCAGCCCGAGCGCGGCCGCGACCTGGGAGCGCAGGTGCTCCACTCCGTAGCCGACCCCCCGCACCCCGTGTGAGCCGAGGAAGGACAGGTCCCGCCGCAGCTGGGCCGGTCCCACCCCGGCCAGCTGGGCCAGCTGGCCGGAGGACGACGTCGCGACCCGCTGCTCGGCAAGGCCCTCCAGGATCCGCAGGTAGATCGGCAACCGCGAGACGGTCGACGGCGGGATGGCTCGCCCGGTCATCTCACTGCACGCCGCGCAGGGCGCGGCGCAGCCGGTCGGCGTCCAGCCGCCAGTACCCCTGGACGACGTCGTCGACGGTGACGACCGGCACCATCTCGCCGTAGCGCGCGGTGAGCGCCACGCTGCCGGGGTCGGTGTCGATGTCCACCGAGCGCCAGCCGGTGCCCGTCTCGGCGGCAAGTGCTGCGACGACCTCCCGGGCCGGTGCGCACAGGTGGCACCCGGCGCGGACGAAGAGGACCAACCGGACATCGGGGCCGAAGTGTGGCGCCTCCGGGCTGCTCATCGACCCAGCCTAGGCTGGCCGTCGAGGTGGGGTGGTTACAGTGGAGAGGTGGCCGAGCCAGCAGCTTCCCCCGTTCCAGGCTCGGGGACCGCGGCCTTCTTCGACCTCGACAACACGATCATCCGCGGCGCCAGTGCGTTCCACCTGGCCGTCGGGCTGCGGCGGCGGGGCTTCTTCGGCGCGTGGGACCTGGTCACCTTCGCGTTCCACCAGAGCCGCTACCTGCTCTTCGGCGAGGACCTGCGCCAGATCGAGCAGGTCCGTTCGCGCGCGCTGTCGATCGTCGCCGGCCGCTCGGTCGCGGAGATCGCCGCGATCGGCGAGCAGATCTGGGACGAGGTGCTCTCGCTGCGGATCTTCCCCGGCACCCAGGAGCTGCTCACCGAGCACCTGGCCGCCGGCGACCAGGTGTGGATCATCACCGCCAGCCCGGTGGAGATCGGCGAGCTCATCGGCCGCCGGCTCGGGGTGACCGGGGCGCTGGGGACGGTCGCCGAGCACGTCGACGGGTTCTACACGGGTCGGATGATCGGTGACATGCTGCACGGCCAGGCGAAGGCACGGGCGGTCCAACGGCTGGCTGTCGAACAGGGCCTGGACCTGGCCCGCTGCTACGCCTACGGCGACTCGACCAACGACGTGCCGATCCTGTCGAGCGTCGGCCACCCGGTGGCGATCAACCCCGACGGCCGCCTGCGCCGGCACGCGCGCGCGGTCGGCTGGCCGGTGCGGGAGTTCCGCGGACGCCGCCGGGCGGCCGCCCGTCGCTCGATACACGCCGCCAGCTTCGCCGGCGTCGCGTGGATGGCCGGGCTGGTGCTGCGTTCGGTGCGTCGCGCGCTGCGCGGCTGAGGTCCGGGCTACCGGAGCGCGGCGACCGCTCCGCCGAGCATGCCGCCCAGCAGCGGCCCGGCGACGGGGATCCACGCGTAGCCCCAGTCGCTGCTGCCCTTGGCGTGGATCGGCAGCAGCGCGTGCGCCAGCCGGGCGCCGAGGTCTCGCGCGGGGTTGATCGCCCAGCCGGTCGGCCCGCCCATCCCCAGACCGATGCCGAGCACGACGAGGGCTGCGCCGAGCGGGCCGAGCTGGCCCGGGGTGTCGGCGAGGGACAGCAGCACCAGGACGAGCAGGAAGGTCGCGACGGCCTCGGTCATCAGGTTGTGCCGCCACGAGCGGATTCCCGGCCCGGTGGCGAAGATCCCCAGGGTGGCCGAGCGGTGGGGGTCGGCCACCGTGCCGGGTGCGCCGATGCCGGTGGCGGTGCCCGCCGTCGCGCCGATGCCGAGGGCGGCTTCGGGCTCCGGCACCGGTGTGCGCCCGGCCGCTGCGGCGTCGAGGTGCTGGCGGTAGGCCAGCCAGGCCAGCGTGCAGCCCAGTACGGCACCGACGACCTGACCGGCGACGTAGGCACTGACGGTCGCGACACCCACCGGCACCCCGGGCGCCAGCTCGGGTGCGCCCGACGCGATGATCCCGAGGGTCACCGCCGGGTTGAGGTGTGCACCCGAGCGCGCACCGACGACGATCCCGGCGAAGACGCCGAGGCTCCAGCCGACCGTGCCCATCAGGGTGCCGCCGGCTCGGCCTCCCGTGCCGGGTAGCGCGAGGTTGGCCCCCACCCCCACGCCCAGGGCCATGAGCACCGCGGTGCCGGCCAGCTCGGAGAGGGCGATCTGGGTCAAGGTGAGCACCGCGTCAGTCTGCCGTGCACCGGCCGACCCGACCCGGGACCGGTGGGCCGGCCTGCCGGTACCGAGCTACTGCCAGCAGATCCGGACGCACCACAGGCCCGGCACCTGGCCGGGCCCGGGACGAGTCAGCGGTCCGTCAGCGGACCGCGCGGCTCACTTCTTGTTGCGACGCTGGTGGCGCGTCTTGCGCAGCAGCTTGCGGTGCTTCTTCTTGGCCATGCGCTTGCGGCGCTTCTTGATGACGGAGCCCACGGGTCCTCGCAATGTGATCGGGTCGACACGTCCCCGGTTCACCGGCTGGCGTGCAGGGAAAGTCTGGGTCTCACTCTACCTGTTCGGCGGGCAGCGGCGCGCCGTCGGGCAGCAGGTGGTTGTCAGCCGCTGCGGCGGCCGGTCTCGTCCTGCGCGTGCAGGTCGATGGTCGACGTGGCGAGGAAGGCGTCCAGCGCGTCCTGGGGCACCCGGTAGGAGCGGCCGACGCGGACGGCCGGCAGGTCGCCGGAGCGGGCCAGCCGATAGACGGTCATCTTCGAGACGCGCATGGTCTCGGCCACCTCGGCGACCGTCAGGTACCGCGCACGAGGCCGCTCAGGACCGTCCGACATGCCGCCTCTTCCTGGCCGCCGGGCGGGGTGGCGCACGCCGCCGCGGCCGGACATCACGTGCGCGGCACAGCGCCGCGCACCGATCACCCTAGGGCCCCGTGGTGCCGGAGTGAAAGGGGTGAACCGAGTGACTGCAGATCACGGTCGCCCGCCCGGCGCTCAGTCGTACAGGGGGTCCAGGTCGTGCCAGGGGAAGACGGCCTGGCGGGTGGCGAGGATGACCCGGTCGACGTCGTTCGCCGGGTCGTAGCCGGCGCTCCACGGGCGGGGGGTGGCCACCGAGACACCGTCACCCATGACCTGCGGCACGGGGAAGCCGAAGACGGCCGCGGCCTCCTCCCGCCAGAGCTCCGGCACCGGCGTGGACACGTCCAGCGGCCCGTGCGCAGCGATGGCCAGCAGGTGGGTCCAGACCCGCGGCACCACCTGGGCCACGGAGTAGCCGCCACCGCCGGTGGCCAGCCACCGTCCGCCGGCCACCTCGTGCGCCAGGCCGTGCACCAGCTCCATCGCCCTGCGCTGCGCGTCGACGGAGACGGCGAGGTTGGCCAGGGGGTCCAGACCGTGCGCGTCGCAGCCGTGCTGGCTGACGACCATCTGCGGGGCGAACGCCCGGACCAGCGGGTCGACGATGCAGGTCATGGCCCGCAGCCATGCCGCGTCGCGCGTCCCGGTCGGCAGCGCCACGTTGACCGCCGTCCCGCGGGCGTCCGGACCGCCGACGTCCCCGGGGTGGCCGGTACCGGGGAACAGCGTGTGGCCGCTCTCGTGCACCGAGATGGTCAGCACCCGCGGGTCGTCCCAGAAGGCCGCCTCCACGCCGTCCCCGTGGTGCGCGTCCACGTCGACGTACGCGACGCGCTCCGCCCCCGCGGCCAGCACGGCGCGGATCGCCGCGACGACGTCGTTGTACACGCAGAACCCCGAGGCGTGGCCGGGCATCGCGTGGTGCATCCCGCCGGCGAGGTTGACAGCGTGCTCCACCTGCCCGCCCCAGACGGCCAGCGCGGCCTCGACCCCGCCGCCGACCACCCGGGCTGCCGCCTCGTGCATACCGGGGAACACCGGGTCGTCGTCGGTGCCCAGCCCGCGCTCGAGGTCCAGCTGCCCGGTCTCGGAGGCCAGCCGGACGGCCGCGACGTACGTCGGGTCGTGGGCCAGGGCCAGCACCTCGTCGCCCGCCTCCCCGGCCCCGACGACCTCGACACCCGGCAGGGCGAGCACCCCGAGCATCTCGGCCAGCCGGAAGGTCATCTCCAGCCGGAGCGGGGCCATCGGGTGCTCGGGGCCGAAGTCGTACCCGAGCAGGGCCGGGGACCACACGACACGGGTGGGCATGCCTCACCGTAGCCGCTCGGTCCGGACCCCCTGCCAACGCACCGCGCCGGACGGCCGGTAGCGTGGTCGCCGCCGGCGTCCGCCGGCCGCGCGACGGGAGGTGGCCGGTGCAGGTCCCCCGACCCCTCCTGCTGTGGCGCGAGGTGGTCGACCGCGCGGCGCGGCAGTCGCCGGCCCGGCTTGCGCTGTCCGTCTTCGCCACCGTCATCGGGCTGTTCACCGCGCTGCTGCTCACCCCGCAGGCCACCGCGACCGGTCGGTCGGCCCCCTTCGCCGACGCCCTCTTCACGGCGGCCTCCGCGGTCTGCGTCACCGGCCTGACGACCGTTCCCACCGGCACCTACTGGTCGACCTTCGGGCAGGTGGTCATCCTCGTGGGGATCAAGGTCGGCGGGCTCGGCGTGATGACCCTCGCCTCCCTGCTCGGCCTGGCCGTCTCACGCCGGATCGGACTGACCCAGAAGATCCTCGCGGCCTCCGAGACCCGCTCCACCCGGCTCGGGGAGGTCGGCTCGCTGCTGCGCGTCGTCATCATCACCGCCACGGCGCTCGAGGTGAGCATCGCCGTCATCCTCATCCCTCGGCTGGTCGCCCTCGGCGAGCCCTGGGGGCAGGCCGTGTGGCACGGGGTGTTCTACGCCGTCTCGTCGTTCAACAACGCCGGGTTCGTCCCGACGGCGCAGGGTCTGGCGCCGTACGCCTCGGACTGGTGGGTCTGCGCCCCCATCGCGCTGGGCGTCTTCGTCGGCTCGTTGGGCTTCCCCGTCATCCTCACCATCGCCCGGCGCCGGAGCAGGTTCCGGCTGTGGAGCCTGCACGCCAAGCTGACAGTCGTCACCTCCACCGCCCTGGTGGCAGTCGGCGCCGTCGTCGTCGGGGCGATCGAGTGGGGCAACCCGGACACGTTCGGCCGGCTCGACGTGTCCGGGCGCCTGCTGGCCTCGCTCTTCGCCGGGGTGATGCCGCGGTCCGGCGGGTTCGCCACCGTCGACATCGGCCAGATGCACGAGTCGACCTGGCTCATCACCGACGCCCTGATGTTCGTCGGCGGCGGCAGCGCCTCGACAGCAGGCGGCATCAAGGTGACGACGCTGGCCGTCATGCTGCTGGCGATCCTCGCCGAGGCACGCGGTGACCGCGACGTCGAGGCGTTCGGCCGGCGCATCCCGCGCGAGACCCTTCGCCTGTCGGTTGCCGTGATGTTCATCGGCGCCTCGACGGTGCTCGTTGCCAGCCTGCTCGTCCTGGAGATGACCGGTCTGCCGCTGGACGTCGTGCTCTTCGAGGTCCTGTCGGCCTTCGCTACGGTGGGACTGAGCACGGGGATCACCCCCGAGCTGCCCGACGAGGCCAAGTACGTCCTGTCCGCGCTGATGTTCGTCGGCCGGACCGGAACGATGACCGTCGCAGCCGCCCTCGCGCTGCGTGACCGGCGCCGGGTCATCCGGTACCCCGAGGAGAGGCCGATCATTGGTTGAGGCACCCAAGGCCCGACTCCGGCAGGTCGGCGAGTCGAGCCGTCCCGCGCCGAACCCCGACAGCGGGGTGCTCATCATCGGCCTTGGCCGGTTCGGCTCGGCGATCGCCCTGACGCTGCAGTCCCTGGACAAGGACGTGCTCGGCGTCGAGAAGGACCCGGCCATCGTGCGGCACTTCACCGGACGGTTCCCGCTCGTCGAGGCCGACGTCACCAACCCCGAGGCGCTGACCCAGCTGAGCGCCGGGGACTTCCCGGTCGCCGTCGTGGGGGTGGGCACCTCGCTGGAGGCCTCCGTGCTCATCACCGGCAACCTCGTCGACCTCGGCACCCCGCAGATCTGGGCCAAGGCCACCTCGCCGGAGCACGCTCGGATCCTCGAGCGGATCGGGGCGCACCACGTCGTGCTGCCCGAGGCCGATGCCGGGAACCGGGTCGCCCACCTCGTCTCCGGGAAGCTGCTCGACTACATCGAGGTCGAGGACGGGTTCACCATCGTCAAGATGCGCCCACCCCGCGAGACCCAGGGGTTCACGGTCGGCGAGGCCCAGATCCGCAAGCGGTACGGCGTCACGGTCATCGGGGTGAAGTCCCCCGGCGAGGAGTTCGTCTACGCGACCGATGAGACCCGGGTCTCGGCCCACGACATCCTGATCGTCTCGGGCCATGCCCACCTGCTCGAGCGGTTCGCGGCGCGCCCCTGAGCGATGCCGAGGGGCCCCGGCCCGCCGTGGCGGTCCGGGGCCCCTCGGGCGGTGCGGGAGGCGTCAGCGCGTCCCGGCGCGCCGCTTGTTGTAGACGTCGAACGCGACCGCGAGCAGCAGGATCATGCCACGGACCACCTGCTGGATCGACTGGTCGATGCCCATGAGCTGCATCCCGTTGCTCATCACGCCCATGATCAGGCCACCGACCATGGCGCCGGTTACCTTGCCGACACCACCGGTGACGGCCGCGCCGCCGATGAAGCAGGCGGCGATCGCGTCGAGCTCGAACATGTTGCCCGCGCCCGGCTGGGCGCCGTTGGACCGCGAGGAGTAGACGACGCCCGCGACCGAGGCCAGCACGCCGATGTTGACGAAGATGAAGAAGTTGACCCACTTCACCTTGACACCGGACAGCTGGGCTGCCGAGAGGTTGCCACCGATCGCATAGACGTGCCGGCCGAAGACGGTCCGGTTGGTCACCAGGCCGTAGGTGATGACGAGCACGGCCAGGATGATGAGCACGACCGGCAGTCCGCGGCTCTGCGCCAGCCGGTAGGCGAACGCCATGACCACGGCGCCGACGGCGACGATCTTCAGGACGAAGAGCGGGAACGCCTCGACCACCTGCTGGTACTGCAGGCGGGCCTGGCGGCTGCGCCACTGACCGACGGCGAAGCCGGCGACAGCGAGGCCGAAGACGACGAGCGTGAAGACGTCGACGCCGTTGCCGCCCAGGAGCCCGTTGAGGAAGCCGCTGGCGATCTGCTGGTACTCCGAGGGGAACGGCGAGAGCGAGATGTTGCTCAGGGTCTGCAGGGTGAGCCCGCGGAACACGAGCATGCCGGCCAGCGTCACGATGAAGGCCGGGATCCCGACGAAGGCGACCCAGAACCCCTGCCACATGCCGGCCAGAAGGCCGACGGCGAGGGCGCCGAGGATGCCCACCCACCAGGGCATGCCGTTCTTGATCACCAGGATCGCCGAGACGGCGCCGGTCAGGGCGACCAAAGAGCCAACCGAGAGGTCGATGTGGCCGGCGATGATGACGATCACCATGCCGATCGCCAGGATGAGGATGTAGGAGTACTGCAGGACGATGTTGGTGATGTTGCCCGGGCTGAGCAGCACGCCGTCGGTCAAGACCGTGAACAGCGCGATGATCAGCACGAAGGCGATGTAGATCCCGCTCTGCCGCAGGTTCCGGGTCATGAGCTCCCGGAGGCTCGCGATGGCTGTCATTGCACCTGTTCCTTTTCCTTGGTCATGAGCTCCATGAGGTTCTCCTGCGTGGCCTCGGCGACCGGCAGCACGCCGGTCATCCGGCCGAAGGCCAGGGTGTAGATCCGGTCACAGGTGCCGAGCAGCTCGGGGAGCTCGGAGGAGATGATGACGACCGCCTTGCCGGCAGCCACCAGTCTGTTGATGATGGTGTAGATCTCGTACTTCGCCCCGACGTCGATACCGCGGGTGGGCTCATCGAGGATGAGGACGTCAGCGTCGGTGTAGATCCACTTGGACAGCACGACCTTCTGCTGGTTGCCGCCGGACAGCTTGCCGGCGATGGCCAGCACGGTCGGGGTCTTGATGTTCATGGACGCCCGGTACTCCTCGGCGACCTTGATCTCCTCGTTGCCGTTGACCCAGCCGCGCTTGGACATCTTGTGCAGCCCGGCGGCCGAGATGTTGCGCTTGACGTCCTCGATGAGGTTCAGCCCGTACTTCTTGCGGTCCTCCGAGACGTACGCCAGGCCGTGGCCGATGGCCTCGGAGACCGAACGGATGTGGATCTCCTCGCCGCGCTTGTAGACCCGGCCCTTGATGTCCCGGCCGTAGGACCGACCGAAGACGCTCATCGCGAGCTCGGTACGCCCCGCACCCATCAGCCCGGCGATCCCGACGACCTCGCCGGCATGCACCGTGAACGACGCGTCCTCCACGACGACCCGGCCCACCTGGGTGGGGTGGTTGACGGTCCAGTTCTCGACCCGCAGGGCCTCGGCACCGATCTGGGGCGTCCGCTCGGGGTAGCGATGCTCCAGGTCGCGCCCGACCATGCCCTTGATGATCCGGTCCTGGTTGGACGTCGGCAGCGACATGTCGATCGTCTCGATCGTGCGACCGTCGCGGATGATCGTGGTGCGGTCGGCGATCTCAGCGATCTCGTTGAGCTTGTGCGAGATCATGATCGAGGTGATGCCCTGGCCCTTGAGGTGCCGGAGCAGGTCGAGCAGGTGCTCGGAGTCCTGGTCGTTCAGGGCCGCGGTGGGCTCGTCCAGGATGAGCAGCTTGACCTGCTTGGAGAGCGCCTTCGCGATCTCGATGAGCTGCTGCTTGCCCACGCCGAGCGTGCCGACGGGAGTGGTCGGGTTCTCGTTGAGCCCCACCCGGGCGAGCAGCTTGGCCGCCTCGGCGTTGGTGGCGTTCCAGTCGATCAGCCCGCCACGGCCCCGCTGCTCGTTGCCGAGAAAGATGTTCTCGGCGACGGAGAGGTAGGGCACCAGCGCGAGCTCCTGGTGGATGATGACGATGCCGACGTGCTCGGAGTCGTTGATCGACCCGTACTTCGCGACCTCGTCCTCGAAGACGATCTCGCCCTCGTAGGTGCCGTGCGGGTAGACGCCGGACAAGACCTTCATGAGGGTCGACTTGCCGGCACCGTTCTCACCGCAGATGGCGTGGATCTCGCCGCGCTCGACCTCCAGGGTGACGTCCTGCAGCGCCTTGACACCCGGGAAGGTCTTGGTGATGGAGCGCATCTCCAAGATGTAGTTCATGCGGCCTCTACCTCGCTCTGTTCGTCAGCCACGGATGTTCGTGCGGGCGCCGGCCCGGCGGAGGTGGTCACCCCCGCCGGGCCGGCTCCGTGCGTGATCCTCAGATCACTCGGCGACGCCGGACGCGACCTCTTCGGCCGTCCAGTAGCCCGAGTCGACGAGCAGCGCCTGGATGTTGTCGGTGTAGACGATGTCCGACTCCAGCAGGTAGGACGGGACGATCTTGACACCGTTGTCGTACGTCTCGATGTCGTTGGCCTCCGGCTCCTCGTCGGCGAGGAAGTCCACAGCGGCCAGCACGGACTGGGCCGCGAGCTTGCGGGTGTCCTTGAAGATCGTCGCGAACTGCACGCCGTCGGCGATGAGCTTGACCGAGGCGATCTCGGCGTCCTGACCGGTGACGATCGGCAGGCCGTCGGCGATGGTGTCGCCGGCGATCCCCGGGCTGTTCTGCAGCGCGGTGATGATGCCGCGAGAGATGCCGTCGTACGGGGAGAGCACGCCGTGCAGCGTGGTCCCGTCGGAGTACGACGCGGTCAGGAGGTCCTCCATGCGCTTCTGCGCGGTCTCCTGCAGCCAGCGCAGCGTCGCGACCTGCTCGATCTCCGTCTGGCCGGACTTGACGACCAGCGTGCCCGCGTCGATGTACTCCTGCAGCGTGTCGATCGCGCCGTTGAAGAAGAAGAACGCGTTGTTGTCGTCCAGCGAGCCGGCGAACAGCTCGATGTTGAACGGCCCGGCGGCGTCGCCCTCGGAACCGTCGGCGTTGAGGATGCCCAGACCCACGAGCAGGGAGGTGGCCTGCTGGACACCGACCTGGTAGTTGTCGAACGTCACGTAGAAGTCGACGTTCTCCGAGTCACGGATCAGGCGGTCGTACGCGATGACCGGGATCCCGGCGTCCGCGGCGGCCTGGAGCTGGCCCGACAGGGCCGTGCCGTCGATCGCTGCGATGATCAGCAGGTCAGCGCCCTGGGTGATCATCGAGTCGATCTGCTGGGACTGGGTGGGGATGTCGTCGCCGGCGAACTGCAGGTCGACCTCGTAGCCGGCCTCTTCCAGGCCCGCCTTGACGGCGTCGCCGTCGGCGATCCAGCGCTCGGAGGTCTGGGTCGGCATCGCGACGCCGATCTTTCCACCCATGGTCTCCTCTGCGGCGCCGTCGGCGGTACCGGCGGTCTCTTCGGTGTCGCCGGCACCCGAACCGCCACAGGCGGCAAGGGACAGGGCGAGGGTGAGGCCTGCTGCGACTGCAGCGAACTTCCTGGTGCTCATTTCTCCTCCTCGGGAACGTGCTCTTCCTGATGTGGGCGGTCTGGGCTCTCCGGACCGGCCCGGGCTACCTGACCGTGAAGCTCGGACCGGTCAGGAAGTGTGGGGGTGCTACTCGACCTGCACGAGATCCACGCCGGCGCGGCGCAGCCGCGCGACCTCGTGGACCGGGGCCGACGGGCCGGTGACGAGCGTGTCGACCTCGTCCAGGCCCGCGACCCGGCCCAGGTGGACCTGCCCCAGCTTGGAGCCGTCGGCCACGACGACCACGCGCTGGGCAGCGGCGATCATCCGCTGCTTCACCTCGGCCTCGGGCAGGTTGAGGTTGGTCACGCCCCGCTCGACGTCGACGCCGTTGCAGCCGACGAACCCGAGGTCCGCGTGCAGCCGGTCGAGCAGGACGGTGGCCATCGGGTTGACCAGGGAGTGCTGCAGCCGGCGCAGCGTCCCGCCGGTGACCACGACGGTGATCCGACCGGCGGCGTCCTCCAGCTCGAGGGCGACTTTCAGCCCGTTGGTGATGACGACGATCTGCTCGAGGTCGGTGCGGGCCACCAGGGCCCGGGCGATGGCAGTCGTCGTGGTGCCGACGTCGAGCAGCACGCTCATCCCGGAGGAGACCATCGCCGCTGCGGCCTCGCCGATCCGCTGCTTCTCCCCGATGAGCGCGACGGACGACTCCTCGTAGGAGGGCTCGGTGCGCCCGGTGCCGAGCGGGGCGATCGCGCCGCCGCGGACCCTGCGCACGGCGTGCGAGCTCTCCAGCGCCGCGAGGTCACCGCGGACGGTCACGTCGGAGATGCCGAAGGCGTCCGAGAGGTCGGCGACACGGACGAACTGCCGTTCGCTGATCACCTGGAGCATGCGCTCGCGACGCAAGGTCACCGGCAGCTGCTCGATCTCTTCGTTGAGCACTCGCCTACTGTCGCGGGCACGGCAAGCATGCGTCAACTTCTTGAACTCAACTTTTGATTGCGAAACTGTAACGACTGAGACACGGCATCGTGATCAGGCCCTTGGTCCCGCCCGAGGGCGCTCTCCTGCCTGGACGCACGGGGGCAGGTCGGAGTGTCCCCCTCGAGGAGGACGCTCCGACCTGTGCAAACGCAAGACATCGAAAGCAAACGACAACGCTGACCTTGACGCCGCGCGGCGACCGGGTCGCCGCGCCGCGTGGTTCAGAGCCCCTGGGCGATGCGGTAGTAGACCTGGTTCCAGCGCACCTGGTCGGCGAAGCCGCGGCGGGTCGTGTGCTCGTCGATGACGAGCAGCTCGGTGCGCGCGAGCTGGGCGAAGATCTCGAACACGTCGAGCCCGACCTGCGTCGACAGCACCGTGTGGTGCGCTGCCCCGGCCGTGAGCCAGGCCTCGGCGGAGGTCGTGAAGTCCGGCCTCGGCTTCCAGACGGCACGCGCGACGGGCAGGTGCGGCAGCGGTGCGGCCGGGTCTACGACGTCCACGACGTTGGCGGTGAGCCGGAAGCGATCACGCATGTCCGACATCGCCACGACCACGCCGGGGCCCGAGTCGGTGGTGAACACCATCCGGACCGGGTCGTCCTTGCCGCCGATGCCCAGCGGGTGGATCTCGACCGTCGGCCTGGACGTGGTCAGGGACGGGCAGATCTCGAGCATGTGGGCACCGAGGATGAGCTCCCGGCCCGGTGTCAGGTCATAGGTGTAGTCCTCCATGAGGGAGGCACCACCGGGCAGGCCCTCGCCCATGACCTTCGCGGCGCGGACCAGGACGGCGGTCTTCCAGTCGCCCTCGGCGCCGAACCCGTAGCCCTTGGCCATCAGGCGCTGGACCGCGAGACCCGGCAGCTGACGCAGCCCGCCGAGGTCCTCGAACGTCGTGGTGAACGCCGTCGCGCCGAGTGCGGTGAGGAAGCCCTCGATCGCGATCTCCTGGCGGGCGGCGTACCGCAGCGACTCGTGGCGCTCGCCGCCGTGCCGCAGCTCCGGCACGACGTCGTACAGGTCCTCGTACTCGGCGACGAGGGTGTCGACGTCGGCGTCGGCGACCGCCTCGACCGCTTCGACCAGCTCGTTGACGCCCCAGGTGTTGACCGAGACGCCGAACCGGATCTCGGCCTCGGTCTTGTCGCCCTCGGTGACCGCGACGTAGCGCATGTTGTCGCCGAAGCGGACCAGCCGCATCTCGTGCGTCGCGGCCCAGCCGGCCGCAGCGCGGACCCACGCCCCGACCCGCGCCTGGACGGCGGGGTGGGTGACGTGGCCCGCGACGGTCGTGCGCGCGATGCCCATCCGGCTCTGGATGTAGCCGTGCTCGCGGTCGCCGTGCGCCGCCTGGTTGAGGTTCATGAAGTCGAAGTCGATGGTGTCCCACGGCAGCTCGACGTTGGCCTGCGTGTGCAGGTGCAGCAGCGGCTTGCGCAGCTGGTCCAGACCCTTGATCCACATCTTCGAGGGGCTGAAGGTGTGCATCCAGGTGATGACGCCGAGCACGCGGTCGTCCGAGGAGGCGTCGATCATGGCGCGCCGGATGGCCTCGGTGTCCTTGAGCACGGGCTTCCACACGATCCGCACCGGGACGTCGGCCGCGGCGTCGAGCACACGGGCGACCTCCTGCGACTGCTCGGCGACCTGGCGCAGCGTCTCCTCGCCGTACAGACTCTGGCTGCCGGTGAGGAACCAGACCTCGCGGTCGGCGTAGGGCTTGGTCATCGTGCGAGCTCCCTGCTGGTGGTGGACATCACTGGCCGTAGACGTTCTGGTAGCGGTCGTAGAGGCGGTCGACGTCGGCCTGGGCGATCCGGGTGGGCTCGCCCAGCTGACGCGAGATGTGCACGGTCTTGGCGACCTCCTCGACCATCACGGCCGCCGCGACGGCCTTGCGCGCAGAGGTGCCGATGGTGAACGGGCCGTGGTTGCGCATGAGGACGGCCGGGCTGCGCGAGCCCTGGAGGGTCTCGACCACGCCGCGGCCGATGGAGTCGTCGCCGATGAGCGCGAACGGGCCGATCGGCACGTCCCCGCCGAACTCGTCGCCCATCATCGTCAGCACGCACGGGATGGGCTCGGCACGGGCCGCCCAGGCCGTCGCGTAGGTCGAGTGGGTGTGCACGACGCCGTAGACCTCGGGCATGTTCCGGTAGACGTAGGCGTGCGTCGAGGTGTCCGACGACGGCGAGCGCTCACCGTCCACGACGTTCCCGTCCAGGTCGGTGACGACCATCGACTCGGGGGTCAGCTCGTCGTAGCTGAGGCCCGAGGGCTTGATGACCATGAGGCCCGCCGTGCGCAGCCGCTGGGAGACGTTGCCGGCGGTCCACACCACCAGGCCCCAGCGGGGCAGCTCGGCGTGCAGGTCGCTGACGACCTTCCTGACCTCCGCGACCTCGTCGCGGACCTCCTGGGGGTAGTCGGCCAGGCTCGTCGTTGCGCTCATCGTTCTCCTCGTCGTGGCACGTCGCGGCGTCCTACAGAGCGTCCGCTGCGGCACGCTCGATGGCCAGACCTGCGGTGTAGTGCTCGAGGTAGGCGGCGTAGCCCACAAGGTCGTCCGGGTCCGGCGCGACGACGTCGATCTGCGCGTCGGCGAACACCTGGGTGCTCAGGAACGTGCCGAGGTCCTGCTCGGCCGCGGCATCAAGGTAGGCCGCAAGCACAGCGATCCCCCAGGCTCCGCCCTCGCTCGCCGTCCGGCCGACCGCGACCGGCGCGCCCAGGGCCGCCGCGAGCAGCCGCTGGGCGACGCCCGCGGTCCGGAACAGCCCACCGTGGGCGAACATGGCGTCCACCTCGACACCCTCGGCCGCCAGGATCCGCATCCCCAGGCTCAACGTACCGAAAGCGCCGTAGACCTGGGCGCGCATGAAGTTGGCGAGCGTCAGGCGGCTGTCGGGCGTGCGGACCAACAGCGGTCGACCCTCGGCCAGCCCGGTGATGGGCTCGCCGGACAGGTAGTTGTACGCGAGCAGCCCCCCGCCGTCGGCGTCGCCGGCCAGCGACTCGCGCAGGAGCACGCCGAACACCGTGTCCGCGTCCGTCTCGTGGCCCAGGGCCGCCGCGAACCGGCCGAAGAGCGAGGCCCACTCGCCGATCTCGCTGGCTCCGTTGTTGCAGTGCACCATCGCCACCGGGTCGCCGGCCGGGGTGGTCACCAGGTCGACCTCGTGGTGCACCCGCGCCAGCGCACGCTCGAGCACGATCATCGCGAAGATGGACGTCCCGACGCTGACGTTGCCGGTCCGCGGGGACACGGCGTTGGTGGCGACCATCCCGGTACCGGCGTCGCCCTCGGGCGGGCACAGTGGCGCACCGGCCTGCAGGGAGCCGGTGGGGTCGAGCAGGGCCGCACCGGACTCGGTCAGGCGGCCGGCCTCCTGGCCGGCTACCAGCACCCGCGGCAGAAGGTCCGCCAGGTGCAGACCGGGACGCCGCTCGGCGACGAGGGCGTCGAACTGGGCCAGCATGCGGGCGTCGTAGTCCCTGGTCTGTGCGTCGATCGGGAACATCCCCGAGGCGTCGCCGACGCCGAGCACCGAGCGCCCCGTGAGGCGCTCGTGCACGTGGCCGGCCAGGGTGGTGATGGTTGCGATCTGCGGCACATGAGGCTCGTCGTCGAGGACGGCCTGGTAGAGGTGCGCGATCGACCAGCGCAACGGGATGTTGAACCCGAGCACCGCGGACAGCTCGTTCGCGGCAGGTCCGGTGGTGGTATTGCGCCAGGTGCGGAAGGGCACGAGCAGCTCTCCGGCGGCGTCGAACGCGAGGTAGCCGTGCATCATCGCCGAGACACCGATGGCGCCGTAGGCGGTGGGGCGCACGCCGTAGCGCTGCTCGACGTCGGCGACGAGCGAGGCGTAGCACTGCGCCAGCCCGGACCAGACCGAGTCGAGGGGGTACGTCCACACCCGGTCGACGAACTGGTTCTCCCAGTCATGGCTGCCGCCGGCCAGCGGCGCGCCGTCCGGGGCGACGAGGACAGCCTTGATCCGGGTCGAGCCGAGCTCGATGCCGAGCACCGCACGGCCCTGCGTGATCGCCTCCCGCGCGCCGGGGGGCCGGGCGTCTGTCGTCATCGTGCGCTCCATCTCGCGTCACTGCGGGCCCGAGGAAGGGTTCCGGTCGACATGTTAGCGCTCACATGCTCACTGTCAAGCGAACGGGCCCTACGAGGCGTCGGGTGCGCGCGGCGGGGCAGTGCTGGACCGCACCACCAGCCGAGGTGCGATGACGGCCTGCTCGACCGGCTCACCGGCGATCGCGGCCCGGAGCATCTCCAGGCAGCGACGGCCCAGGTCGCCGAACTCCTGACGGACCGTGCTCAGCGGCGGCACGAAGTGCGAGGAGCCGTCGACGTCGTCGAAGCCGACCACCGAGACCTCGTCCGGCACGCGCACGCCGGCCTCGGCGAAGGCGTGCAGCAGGCCCAGCGCCAGCTGGTCGTTGGCCGCGAAGACGGCCGTCGGCAGGCGGCCGGCGACCAGCTCTCGGCCCACCTGGTACCCCCGCTCCGCGCTCCAGTCACCGTCGATCGGCGTGCCGGAGCTCAGCCCGGCCGCGGCCAGCTCGTCACGCCAGCCCCGCACCCGCTCGCGCCCGTCGATCCAGTCCTGGGGCCCGGCCAGGTGGACCACCTCGCGGTGGCCCAGCTCGACGAGGTGCCGGGTCGCCAGCCGCGCGCCGCCGTACTGGTCGACGCAGACGGCGTGCACACCGCCGGCCGGTAGCTCGCGCGGCCCGACCATGACGACCGGGACCGGCGCGTCGAACGACTGCACGGCGCTGACGGCGTCGTCGTGGGCAGCGATGACGACGACGCCGTCGACCCCCTGGTCCATGAAGTGCTCGAGGACGGCCAGCAGCGGGCCGGCCTCCCAGCGCGGCACCGTCGCGACGCTGACGAACAGCCCCGCGTCGCGCGCGGCGCCCTCCACGGCGATGAGCGTGCTCGTCGGGCCGAACAGGGCCGAGCCGGAGGTCATCACCCCGATCGCGCCGGAGCGGCGGGTGACCAGTGTCCGGGCCGCGGTGTTGCGTCGATAGCCGAGCTCGGCGATCGCCGCCTGGACCCGCTCGCGGGTCTCCGGGCGGACACTGGGGTGGTCGTTGAGCACCCGGGAGACCGTCTGGTGCGAGACGCCGGCGAGCAGCGCGACGTCGCTCATCGCCGGCGGTCGTGCCCCGTTCACCGCTCCGTCACCCTCACGCTCGGTCGCCCTCCGCTGCCGGATCCGTGGTGTCGCCGCTCAGTGCCCGGCGGCCAGCTCGCGCGAGCGGTCCCGCGCGGCCTGCGCCGCGGCGAGCACCGCGGCGCGCACACCGTGCGCATCGAGCTCGCGCAGCGCGGCCACCGTCGTGCCGCCCGGCGAGGAGACCCGCTCACGCAGGACGACCGGGTGCTCGCCGCTCTGGTCGAGCAGCTCGGCCGCGCCACGGAACGTGGCCGTGGCCAGCGCCAGCGCCTGGGGTCTCGTCAGGCCGAGCAGCACCCCGGCCTCGGCGAGCGCGTCGACGAGGTAGAAGACGTAGGCGGGCCCGGAGCCCGAGATCGCGGTCACCGCATCCATGTCGGCCTCGGCGACGCGCAGCACCAGACCGGTCGCGGCGAGCAGCCGCTCGACCAGCTCGAGGTGCTCCGGCGTGGCGTCGGTGCCGGCGCACAGCGCACTCGCCCCGGCGCCGATGACCGCCGGGGTGTTCGCCATGACGCGGACCACCGGCGTGCCGAAGGGCAGCAGGGCCTCGAAGGAGCCGGTCGTCAGACCGGCCGCGACGCTGACCACGACGGTGCCAGGACGCAAGGCCGGCGCGATCTCCACCAGGGTGGCCGGCACGTCCTTGGGCTTGAGCGCGACGACGACGACGTCGGCTCGCCCGGCCACCTTCGCGCTGCCGTCGGCCGCCCGCACGCCGTAGCGGGCCGCGAGCTCGGTCGCCCGTGCGGCGGAGCGCTCGCTCACCGTCACGTCGTCGACGTCCACGCCGGCGCGCAGCACGGCAGCGAGGATCGCCTCGCCCATCACGCCACCGCCGATCACGGCGACGCGGCCGAGGCCGCTCACAGCGCGAAGGCCGTGTGCACGTCGATCAGCTGGTCGACGGGCCCGTCGACCTGGAGCACCACGGACTGGTTGGTCCAGGTGATCGCCCCGGTGCCGTCGGCGCGCGGCACCAGGGTGTAGCGCCCCACCTCGGTCCCCTCGACGAGCACGGCGCCCTCCGTGACGGGCTCGGCGCCCTCGCCGGCGGCGGCGGTGGCGACCTGCGCGGCCACGGCCGCTGCCGCGGCCGTCGTCGCGGCCTCCACGGTCGCCCACTGGCCCGCGGTGGCCACGAGAGTCACCGCACCGCCGTCGGAGTAGACGAGCCGGTAGCCCTCCAGGGCACCGACCGCCAGGACGGCGGGCTCCGGGGCGAGCTCGGTGAGCGCGTACTGGAGCACGGTGGACGGCAGGGCGTCGGCGAAGGCCGTGCCGGGGGTCCGCACGACGGGCTCGATCGTCGGGGTCGGCACCGGCAGCGTGATGACCTCGGCCTCGGGCACGACGCCACCCCCGCGGTTGCTCAGTGCGAGGACGGCGACGACGCCGAGGGCCGCGACGAGCAGGCCGGCGACGATGAGCACCCACAGCGGTGGGCGACGGCGGGCCGCGGGGCTCGTCGGCGTGCGACGAGTTGCGGTGCCGGCCTGGGTCGCCGACGACGGGCCGGCGGCGGGGCGGCCGGGACGGTGGACGGGGTCGAACGGCGGACGTACCCCGCCGCCCCCCGGACCTGGGGTGCTCGTGCTCATCGGACCGTCCCTCCCTGCTCGACCGAGGTCAGCCTAGGCCCTGGTCATCGCTGTCACAGGCCATCGCCGCACCCGCGCGGCCGCCGTCCCGGCCCCGGTCGCGACCCCGTCACGGCCCGAGAGCGCCCGGTCCCCGCGCCCGGGGCTCAGTCCAGGTCGCGGCGGCGGAAGGCGGCAAGCCCTGCGACCAGGAGGGCGACCGCGACGGCGGACAGACCCAGGAGAGCGAGCGTCGACACCTCGCCGCCGGGCAGCGCAGGGGTGTGCGCGAACGGGGACAGGCCGAGCAGCCAGCCCGGCCACTCGAGCAGCGTGCCGACCTCGTCGAGCAGCAGGAAGACCACCAGCGCGCCCCAGGACACAGCCGTCGCCACCCTCGGCACAAGCCCGATCGCGAGCATCGTGAGCCCGGCCGTCACGGCGACGGCCGGGAGCTGGACGGCGGCCGCGCCGAGCACGGCACCGAGCCAGCGCGGGTCGCCCAGCGCGGCAGCCGTGGACACTCCAGCGGCCAGCCCGCCGAGCCCGAGCAGCGCTGCCGCGCCGAGGAGGGCGACGGCGAGGTGGCTCGCGGCCCAGCGCAGCCGGCCGAGCGGCGTGGCGAGCAGCAGGTCGACCCGGCGGGCGGCCTCCTCGCCACGCAGCCGGAGAACGGCCTGCACGGCGAAGGCGGAGATGAAGACGCCGATGAGGGCCCACTCGGTGGCGAGGAACGCCTCGATGAGCCCCTCCTGCCCACCGATCGCCACGAAGAGGTCCGCCACCGGGCCGGAGAGGAACCCCTCGACGTTGGCCACCAGCGTGCCGAGCATCGAGCCGAGCAGCACGACGCCCACCGCCCAGCCGAGTACCGTCGCACGGTGCAGCCGGAGCGCCAGCCCGAACGCGCCCGACAGGCCGCGGCCGGCGGTCGCCTCCCCGGTGCGCTCCGGCAGCATCCCGGCGCCGAGGTCGCGGCGCTCCAGCAGGCCGAACGCCAGCACGGCCAGGCCACCGGCGAGCGTGAGCCCGAGCAGTCCGACCGCCCACCGCGGCTGGGAGAAGGCGTGTACCTCCTGGGCCCAGCCGACCGGGGACAGCCAGCGCAGCCAGACCAGGTCGCCGCCCTCGGACGTGTCGGCGACGGCGCGCACGACGTACGCGGCCAGGAGCACCCCGCTGGCCATGCCCGTCGCGGCGCGCGCCGTCGGAGCGACCTGGGCCGTCACGGCCGCGACCCCGGCGAACGCCACGGCGGTGACGGCCCACGCCAGGCCGAAGGACAGCGAGCCCGGGACGTCCAGGCCGGCGGCGACGAGTCCGGCGGCGGTCAGCAGCGCGAGCACGACGGCGGTCCCGCCGACCGCCAGCAGGGCGGCGGCGAGGGGTGCCCAGCGACCGGTCACGCCGGCGCCGACGAGCTCGGTCCGTCCGGACTCCTCCTCCGCCCTGGTGTGCCGCACGACCAGGACGACGGCGAGCAGGCCGACCAGCGCCGCCCCGAACGCCGTCGTCTTGAACATCGAGATCTGGCCGATCGAGCTCGGGTCGGCGACGGGTCCGTAGAGCGCGAGCAGGCTGAGGTTGGCGTTGACCGTCTCGGCGATCAAGCGCCGTGAGGCCGCGTCGGGGTACAGGCCGACGGTCGCGGCGGCCGATCCGTAGGCGAGGAAGGCGAAGACGCCCCACCACACCGGGACCAGGACACGGTCACGGCGTGCGGCCAGACGCACGAGCGCCGCGGTACCGGTGAACGGGCCGAGCGAGTCCCCCCTGCCGGTCCGGGTGGCCGCGCCCCTGGCCAGGGTCGAGGTGCTCATGCCGTCGCCCCCGCGGTGACGCGGACGCCCTCGTAGTGGCGCAGGAAGATCTCCTCGAGGGTGGGCGGCGCACTGGTCAGCGCGCGCACACCGGCCGCCGCCAGGGCGCCGAGCAGGGCGTCCAGGCCCGTGGCGTCGACCTCGCAGCGCACCCGCGTCGTGCCGTCGCGCCACTCGGTGCCCACCTCGTGCACCCCGGCGAGCGCGGCCAGGCCCGCGAGCGCGGCAGGCTCGGCCGCCACGTCCGCCGTCACGGTCGTGCGGGTGAGGTGCCGCAGCTGCGCCATCGTGCCGGACTCGACGACGCGACCCTGCCGGATGATGCTCACCCGGTCGGAGAGGGCCTCCGCCTCGGCGAGGATGTGGCTGGACAGCAGGATCGTCGCTCCCTGGACCCGGCGCTCGGTGATCACCTGACGGAAGACCTCCTCCATGAGGGGGTCGAGGCCGGAGGTCGGCTCGTCGAGCAGCAGCAGGTCGACGTCTGCGGCCAGAGCCGCGACGAGCGCGACCTTCTGCCGGTTGCCCTTGGAGTAGGCGCGCGACCGGATGGACGGGTCGAGGCCGAAGCGCTCGAGCAGCGCGGCCCGCCGCCCGACGTCGAGCCCTCCGCGTAGCCGGCCGAGGAGGTCGATCACCTCGCCCCCGGTGAGGTTCGGCCACAGCGAGACGTCGCCGGGCACGTAGGCCAGCCGGCGGTGCAGGCTCGCGACGTCGCGCCACGGGTCGCCGCCGAGCACTCGGACCGACCCGGAGTCGGATCGGAGCAGGCCGAGGAGCACCCGCAGGGTGGTCGTCTTGCCGGCCCCGTTGGGGCCGAGGAAGCCGTGCACCTCGCCGACCTCGACGGTGAGGTCGAGATGGTCGAGCGCGCGGACGGAGCCGAAGGTCTTGGTCAGGTCGTGGATCTCGATCACCGAAGTCATGGCTGGTCTCTCAGGAGGATGGGACGTCGGCGGGGCCGTCGGCAGTCGGCGGGTCCGGGACCTGCTGGAGGTAGGGGTCGAGCATACGGCGGTCGGTGAACAGGCCCTCGCTGAACAGCTCCATCGCGGGCAGGCCGATCCGCTCCAGGTGGCGGGTCAGCCAGTGGCGGAGATTCGCGTAGTCCTCCGGTGGGTCGACCACCAGAGCGGCGAGCAGCGTCCCGAGCGAGCTCAGGGTCAGGTAGCGCGCCCTGGCCGCCTCGTCCCGGCTGGGCCGCAGGGTCCCTGCGGCCACGCCGGCGGCGATGTACCCGGCGGCGTCGGCGGCGAACGCCTCCCCCGTCCTTCGACCCGAAGTGGTGCAGCACGTTGGCGGCGCTGACATCCGCATCGGCCGCGATCGCACGCAGCCCGGGACCGAGCCCGTCCGCACTGAACCGGGCCAGGGCGGCCTGCAGTATCCTCGCCCTCGCGGTGAGGTCCTCGGTCGCGGGACGGGCTGAACGCACGTTCGGTATCCTCAACGGGCGTTCAGTCCGCAACAGGTACCGGCCCGATCAGGGCGTCCGACGGCGCAGCGTGAGGATGCCGAGCAGGAGCGCCCCGACGATGAAGAGCACGACCAAGCCGACCGCACCCCGCACGTCGGCGAACCCGCCGCCCGCGGCGATGGTCTGCAGCGCCTCCATCCCGTAGGTCAGCGGCAGGACGCGCGAGATCGCCTCGAGCACGGCGGGCATCTGGTCGCGCGGCATGATCAACCCGCCGAGGATGAGCTGCGGGAAGAGGATGACCGGCATCATCTGGACGGCCTGGAACTCGGTCCGGGCCAGCGACGAGGCAGCGAGCCCGAGCGCGGTGCCCAGCACCGCGTCGAGCACGGCCACCAGCAGCACCACCCACAGGGCACCCGCGACGTCCATCCCGCACACCCACACGGCGAAGCCGGAGACGACGAGTGCCTGGACGACGGCCACCACCCCGAAGCCCAGCGCGTAGCCCACGACGACGGCGCCGCGACTGATCGGTGTGGTCATCAGCCGTTCCAGCGTGCCGGACTGCCGCTCGCGGAGCGTCGCGACGCTGGTGACGAGGAACATGATGATCAGCGGGAACAACCCGACCAGCAGAGGGCCGAACCGGTCGAGCACCCCGGTCCCGTCGAACATCCAGGCGATGAGCCCGAGCAGCACCGACGGCACCACCAGGAGCAGGGCGATCGTCCTGCGGTCGTGCCGGATCTGACGCAGCACGCGCGCCGCGGTGGCCAACGTCAGGCTCACCGCGCACCCCCCTCGGTCGGGCCGATCGGTCGGGCCGCCTGGTCGACGAGCGCGAGGAACGCACCTTCGGCGTCGGCGGCACCGGTCCGGGCCAGCAGGTCGGGCAGGGTCGCGTCGGCGAGCAGCGCACCGTCGCGAAGGAGCAGCAGCCGGTCGCAGCGGGTCGCCTCGTCCATGACGTGGCTGGAGACCAGGAGCGTCGTGCCGGCGGCGGCGAGCCGGGCGAACATCTCCCACAGGTCGCGCCGCAGCACCGGGTCGAGTCCGACCGTCGGTTCGTCGAGGACCAGCAGGTCCGGTGAGGCGAGCAGGGCGACGGCGAGCGAGACCCGCGACAGCTCCCCGCCGGACAGCACACCGACCCGGCGGTCGGCCAGCCGCGTGAGGTCGACGTCCTCGAGGCTGCGGTCGACGTCGTCCTGCCCGGCCGCGAGCAGTCGGGCGAAGTACCTCAGGTTCTCCACCACGGTCAGGTCGGCGTAGACGCTCGGCGCCTGGGTGACGTACCCGACCCGACGCCGCAGCCGGGGGTGGCCGGCCGGCAGCCCGAGCACCTCGACCGCGCCGTCGACGCGGTCCTGGATGCCGACCAGGGCCCGCATGAGCGTCGTCTTGCCGCTGCCGGACGGGCCGAGCAGGCCCACCAGCCCGCCCTGCGGGATGGTCAGGTCCATCCCGTCGATGACGGTCACGCCGTGGCGGCCGGTACCGCGCACCACCCGCAGCCCCTCGATGCGGACCGCGGGGTCCGATGAATTCCTCATGCGAGGAATATGGCACGGCGCGCAGTCATGGCGCAAGGACCTCGGTCCCGGCCGCTGGGACCGGAGGCACGGGGGGCGCGGCCCCGCCGCGCGGGCCGGCAGGTTCGGGAGCCGCGGCCCGGCCGGGCGGGCCGGCGGGGACGAGCACGGCCTGGATCGCCGGCCCCACCCGGCGGGCGAGCTCAGCCGGGCTCGCGGCGACGACGGCGGGGACCTGCAGCACGTAGCGCGTGACGAGCAGCCCGGCAACCTGCGTCGCGGCGAGGGACGCCCGCAGCTCGGCATCGGGCCCCGGGGCCGCAGCGGCGACCCGCCCGATGATCTCGGCGCGCACGAAGTCCGCGAGGAGCGGACCCTGACCTGAGGCGGCCGCAGCGATGATGAGGCGGAACCGCTCGGGTCCGCCCGGCTCGTCCCAGACCCCGACGACGCGCTCGACGAGGCGCGCGCCCAGCCCGTCGAGCCCGCCGGCGAGCAGGTCCGTGGCGATCCGTCCGGGGTCGATCGCCCGCTCGCCGACCGCCTGCGCGAACAGCTCGCCCTTGCCCCCGCGGAAGTAGTAGCGGACGAGCGCCGGGTCCACCCCCGCCCGGCGTGCGACCCCGCGCAGGCTCGCCGCCCCGTACCCCCGATCGGCGAACTCCGCCCGCGCCCCCTGCACGATCTGTTCGCGGGCGTCCTGCCCACCGGCGCGCCGGCCACGTGACCTCGCTGCGCGGGCCGGGGGCACGGCGGCGTCGGTCGGGGCGGATGGCACTGTCGGCACCTTCGCAGCCTAGGACGAGACCGGGCCGGTAGGGCGTGGGCTGGCGGGTGGTGGCGGGACCGTCAGGGTGCGGGCATGTCAGGCCCTCACGATAGAACCGAACACATGTTCGACGACCGCTCCGCGATGAACCCGTACCCACCCCGCGACGGCGTCGGGAGCGTCGCGCCGGAGGAGCTGGCGATGCGGCTGGCCTGCTCCCGACGCGCTGCGGCCGGCTGGTGCGGGACGGACGCCTCGGCGTCGACCCGGTGGACGCCGAGGACCGTCACCGGCATGCGTGCGCCGGGCGGCGGGTGGACCGACCCCGACCGCCGCCCCACGGGATGGCCGGGCTCTGGGCGGTCCTGCCGGCCCAGGAGGCGGTCCGGGTGGACGCCGCGCTCGACGCCGGGGCGCGTGGCGCGCGGTCGGCTGGCGACCCGCGGACGCTGGACCAGCTGCGGGCGGACCTGCTGTGCGACGTCGTCGCAGGGTCGGCGGCGGGCGGCGCGGGTGGCGGAGCGACGGGCGACCTGACTTCGGACGGCGGCGCTGGTGGCGGGCACGCTGACCGCGACCACACCGCCGTTGGCGACCCGGCGGACGCCTCGACGATCCTTCGGCGTCCGCCGGTGCGGTCGACCATCCAGGTCACCGTCCCGCTGAGCGTGCTGCTCGGCATGGACGATGCGCCCGGCGAGCTCGGCGGGTACGGGGCGATCACCGCCGGGCAGCGCGTGCGGTGGCGTTCGGAGCCGGGGCGGTGTGGCGGCGGCTGGTGACCGACCCACTGTCGGGGGCGGTGCTCGACGTCGGGCGCACCCGCTACCGACCGCCCGATCCGCTCGCCGACCACGTCATCGCTCGCGACGGGACCTGCGCGCGGCCCGGCTGCTCCGCATCGGCCACCGGCTGCGACCTCGACCACACCCTGCCCTGGGCGAGTGGCGGTACGACGACGGCGGACAACCTGGCCCCGCTGTGCCGACGCGACCACCGGGTCAAGAGCTGTCCGCGGGTTCCGGATGACGCAACCCGCACCCGGCGTCCTGGACTGGGCCACACCGACCGGCCTGCGCTATCGGGTCACGCCCGGTCGCGACGGACACGTGGTCCGGCTCCGGCCGGCGGATCCCCCCGACCCGCTCCCGTCCTGAGGATCACCGCCATGTCCCACCCGCAGCGATGTCGCACCCCGGCACTACCGTTCACCAGGTGACCTCCCTCCCCTCGCGGGGCAAAGCCGCCGCGCGCCCGACCGCGCGCTCCGCCCGGCCCGGCTACACCTGCTCCGAGTGCGGCTGGACCGCCGCCAAGTGGGCAGGGCGCTGCGGGGAGTGCCAGGCCTGGGGGACCGTGGTCGAGGACATCACCGCCGGCAGCGGCCCCCGGACCGTCGCGACCTCGCCGACCCGCACCCCCGCACGGCCGATCGGCGACATCGACGTGGAACCGGCCCGCGCACGGCCCACCGGCGTCGGCGAGCTGGACCGCGTTCTCGGCGGCGGGTTGGTGCCCGGCGCCGTCGTGCTGATCGCCGGCGAGCCCGGCGTCGGCAAGTCCACCCTGCTGCTGGACGTCGCCGGGCGGCTGGGGAGGATGCCCGGGGCACGCGTGCTCTACATCACCGGCGAGGAGTCCGCCGGTCAGGTGCGGCTGCGCGCCGAACGGATCGGCGCCGTCGCCCCCGGGCTCCTGCTCGCTGCCGAGACCGACCTCGGCACGGTCCTGGGCCACCTGGAGGCCGAGAGCCCGACGATGCTCGTCGTCGACTCCGTCCAGACCATCGCGTCGGCACTGGTCGACGGCGCCCCGGGCGGCGTCTCCCAGGTTCGCGAGGTTGCCGCGGCGCTCATCGCCGCGGCCAAGGAACGCGACATCCCCGCCCTGCTCGTCGGCCACGTCACCAAGGACGGCTCGGTCGCCGGTCCGCGCACCCTCGAGCACCTCGTCGACGTCGTCTGCTCGTTCGAGGGTGAGCGGCACTCGCGCCTGCGGATGGTGCGGGCGACGAAGAACCGGTACGGCCCGACGGACGAGGTCGGCTGCTTCGACCTCAACGAGAACGGCATCGTCGAGCTGGCGGACCCGAGCGGCCTCTTCCTGTCTCAGACCCACCGACAGGTCGCCGGGACGTGCGTGACGGTCACCCTCGAGGGACGTCGGCCGCTGGCCGTCGAGGTCCAGGCCCTCGTGGTGCCGAGCCTGCTCACCAACCCGCGGCGCACGACCAGCGGGGTGGACGCCAGCCGGCTCGCCATGGTCCTCGCCGTGCTCCAGCGGCGGGCGGGAGTCCCGCTCGCGGACCGGGACGTCTACGTCTCGACGGTCGGGGGTGCGCGACTCGTCGAGCCTGCTGCCGACCTCGGGATCGCTCTGGCCATCGCCAGCGGGACGGCCGACCTGCCGCTGGCCGACCACCTCGTGGCGTTCGGCGAGGTGGGGCTCGCCGGGGAGCTGCGGCCCGTCGTCGGCCTGGCCCGCCGCCTCGGCGAGGCCAGACGGCTGGGCTTCACGCGCGCCGTCGTGCCCAGCGGCAGCGTCGCTGCCGGGGAGGTGCCGGACGGTCTGACCCTGCTGGCGGTGCGCGACCTGGCCCACGCGCTGGACCTTGCCCACCAGGCGCGCGTCCCCGACCCTGCCCAGCCCCTCCCGTAGGATTCGCCCCGTGGTCACCACCGAGCGCACCGTCGACGAGCTGCTGCTCTCGACCCTTGCCGCGGTCGCCCCCGGCACCCCCCTGCGCGACGGTCTCGAGCGCATCCTGAGGGGCCGTACCGGCGCCCTCATCGTGCTGGGTCACGACAAGGTCGTCGAGTCGATGTGCTCGGGCGGGTTCTCCCTCGACGTCGTCTTCTCCTCGACCCGGCTGCGCGAGCTGGCGAAGATGGACGGCGCGATCGTCGTCGACCGGGACGCGACCCGGATCCTGCGGGCGGCCGTGCAGCTGCTGCCCGATCCGACCATCGAGACCACCGAGTCCGGGACCAGGCACCGCACGGCCGAGCGGGTTGCCAAGCAGTCCGGGTTCCCCGTGGTCTCGGTCAGCCAGTCGATGCAGATCATCGCGCTGTACGTCGGCGGGTCGCGCTACGTGCTCGAGGGCTCCGACGTCATCCAGTCGCGGGCCAACCAGGCACTGGCAACGCTCGAGCGGTACAAGTCACGCCTCGACGAGGTCAGCGGCACCCTGTCGGCCCTGGAGATCGAGGACCTCGTCACCGTGCGCGACGTCGCCGCCGTGGTGCAGCGCCTGGAGATGGTGCGCCGGATCTCCGAGGAGATCGCCGGCTACGTCGTCGAGCTCGGCACCGACGGCCGCCTCATGGCCCTGCAGCTCGACGAGCTCGTTGGCGGTGTCGGCTCTGACCGCCAGCTGGTGATCCGCGACTACGTCGACCCCAACCGCGCGGGTCGCAGCCAGGACGACGTGCCCGAGGCGCTGGCGCTGATGGATGCCAACCAGCTCCTCGACCTCGTCCACATCGCGCGGATCCTCGGCCTGGCCGCAGTCGACGACTCGCTCGACGGCGCCGTCGGGCCGCGCGGCCTCCGTCTGCTGTCCAAGGTGCCCCGCCTGCCCGGGGCCATCGTCGACCGGCTGGTCAGTCACTTCGGGGGGCTGCAGAAGCTGCTCGCTGCGAGCATCGACGAGCTGATGACAGTCGACGGTGTCGGCGAGCAGCGGGCCCGCGCGGTCCGCGAGGGCCTCAGCCGCCTGGCCGAGTCGAGCATCCTCGAGCGCTACGTCTGACTCAGCCCAGGTCGAAGATGACCGGTGCGCTGACGGCGCCGAGCATCGTCGCGACCGCCGTGTAGGTCCCGGGGCGAGGCTCGGCAAGGTCCGCCGGGCAGCCCTGCGCCGAGCGCACCCGTGACCAGGGGACCGTCGCGTCGTAGCGCCCGCCCGCCTCGATCAGCTGGAGCGACTCGGCCGGGTCGGCCACGCAGTCCAGCGAGGACCAGATCCGGTCCGAGCCCGAGGTGATGAGCACCTCGCGCTGCCCCTCGCCGGCATCCAGCGTGCAGCTCGTCGCCCCCCCGTTGGTCACCGCGAGCGCGAACGCCAGCGAGGTCCCCGCGGGATAGCTGCGGCCGTCGGCGGTGAGCGTCACGGTGAGGTCCGCCGCAGCGCAGGCGACCGGGCCGGTCGGCCCCTCCGCCTCGTCCTGGACCTCGGTCACTGGCTGATCCGTCGACCCGGTCGTCGGGGGTCCGGTCGACCCGTCGGGGCGCCCGAAGACCAGCCACCAGCCGACACCGAGGAGCACCCCCACGAGGGCGAGCACGAGGAGCACGGCCAGCCGGCGGATCCAGTAGACCCGAGGCGGCTGCGACCCGACCGGGTGCAGGACTGTGCTCATCGACGACACCTCCGCCGCCAACGCTACGGCGCGCGCACCGGGCAGCGCCGTTGCCGCGCCGGGAGGGTCCCGGCCCGTCAGCGGGGTCCATGGCGTAGCGTCGGCACCGGCCGATCAGGGCGGTGACGGGAGGTCACGCGATGCAGTCCGGCGACACCCACCCGCCAGCACGGCCCGGTGCCGACCCCTTCGCACCGCCGTCCGCACCGCCCTCTGCAACGCCCGCCGTCCTCACGTGCGTCGACTACAGCGACGCCCAGGTCGAGGTGCAGCGGGTCGAGGACCTCGCAGCCTTCCTCGACGAGCACCGTCCGGCGTGGTCGACCGTGCGCTGGATCGACGTCGTCGGCCTGACGGACCTCGACGCCATCCACGCGCTGGCCGCCAAGTACGAGCTCCACCCGCTTGCCGTCGAGGACCTGCTCACCCACTCCCAGCGGCCCAAGATCGACGCCTACGGCGGCGCGGGAAGCGGACTCAACGCCCGCCTGTTCATCACGACCCGCGCGCTGCACCTGCGCGAGGGGAGGCTGCTCAGCGCCCCGGTCTCGATCTTCCTCGGGCACACGACGGTGCTGACCTTCCAGGACGCGGTGACCGGCGTCTTCGACCCGGTCCACCACCGGTTGACGGTCTCGGGCTCGCGACTGCGGGCGGACGACGCGTCGTTCCTCACGTATGCGCTGCTCGATGCCGTCGTCGACGCATGCTTCCCGATCATCGACCACTTCGACGGGAACCTCGACCGCCTGGAGAATGCCGTCGTCGAGCACGTCGACCCGTCGTTGCTGTCGCTGATCCAGGACGTCAAGCGGCAGTTCGCCCTGCTGCGGTCGACCATCTGGCCGATGCGCGAGGTGGTCGCAGCCCTGCAGCGCGACCCGAACGAGTGCATGAGCGAGGCGACCAAGGTCTACCTGTCCGACCTGTACGACCACGTCGTGCAGGTGATCGAGATCAACGAGACCTACCGCGAGCGCGCCGGCGACCTCATCGAGTCCTACCGCTCGGCGGTCTCCTACCGGCTCAACGAGGTGATGCGGGTGCTCACCGTCATCTCCACGGTCTTCATCCCGCTGACCTTCCTCGCCGGGGTGTACGGGATGAACTTCCACTACCTTCCCGAGCTCGAGCAGCGGTGGGCCTACCCGGCCTTCTGGGTCGTCTGCGTGGCCGCGGCCGGCGGGATGATCGCGATGTTCCGGCGGCGCGGCTGGCTCTGAGCCAGGCGTCCGGCATCATCGTCGGGTGCCGCACGCCCTGGTCGAGCCCGTCGTCGCCTGGTTCGACGCGCACGGCCGTGACCTGCCGTGGCGCGCTCCGGACCGGACAGCGTGGGGAGTCCTGGTCAGCGAGGTGATGCTCCAGCAGACGCCGGTGGTCCGCGTCGAGCCGGCCTGGCGCGCGTGGCTGGAGCGGTGGCCCGGCCCGGCCGACCTCGCCGCGGCGCCCACGGCCGACGCGCTGCGCGCGTGGGGACGCCTGGGCTACCCTCGCCGCGCCCTGCGTCTGCAGCAGTGCGCCGCGGCGGTCGTCGAGCGGCACGACGGCGTGCTGCCGGACGACGAGGCCGCGCTGCTCGCCCTGCCCGGCATCGGCACCTACACGGCCGCCGCCGTGACGGCCTTCGCGCACGGACGTCGCGCCGTCGTCGTGGACACCAACGTCCGGCGCGTCCTGGCACGCGCGGTCGACGCCGCGGCCCTGCCGGCCCCGCACCTGACAGCGGCGGAGCTGGCGCGTGCGGGCGGGGTGGTGCCCGACGACGACGCGACGGCCACCCGGTGGAACGCCGCGGTCATGGAACTCGGCGCCCTGGTCTGCACCGCGCGGGCGCCGCGCTGCGAGGCATGTCCCGTCGAGCAGCTGTGCGCCTGGCGAGCGGCGGGCATGCCGCCCGACGCCCTCGCGGACGGGCGCCGGCGCCAGGCATGGCACGGCACGGACCGGCAGGCCAGGGGGCTGGTCATGGCCACCCTGCGGGCCGAGCAGGGGCCGGTGCCGGCCGCCGTCGTGGACGCGGCGCTCGCGGCGGGCTGGCCGCTGGACGCCGACCGCGAGCGCGTCCTGGCCGGGCTGGTCGCGGACGGCCTGGTCGAGCGGGCGACGCACGACGACGGGCCCGCCTACCGGTTCCCCGAGGCGGGCCTCGCCCCGGTCGGCGAGCTCCCACCGGCCGACGGCCGCTCGCTCGCCGACGGCGCGGGCGGCGGCGCCGCATGACCATCCCCGCCGACCTGCGGGCGCTGCCCGACCGCGACCCCAGCTGGGGGCCGTGGCTCGACGCCCTGCCCCGCCTGGTCGACGACCTCCTGACGGACTGGGCCCTGACCCTCGACGGTGACGCCCGCCACGGCCGGTGCGCGCTCGTGCTGCCGGTCCGCACGGCGCAGGACGAGCCGGCGGCCCTCAAGCTGGGCTGGCCGCACGACGAGGCCGCGCTCGAGCACCTGGCCCTTCAGCACTGGCACGGTGCGGGAGCGGTCCGTCTGCTACGTGCCGATCCGCACCGCTGGGCACTGCTGCTCGAGCGCCTGTTGCCCGCCGACCTCACGTCCGTTGACGAGGTCGAGGCCTGCGAGGTGGTCGGCGGACTGCTCACGGTGCTGCGGCAGCCGGCGCCGCCGCAGCTCACCCCGCTGTCCGCCCGGGTGGCCGCCTGGACCGAGCGGCTGGCGGGCCTGCCGCCCGACGCCGCGCTGCCGCACCGGCTGGTCGCCCAGGCCGTCGCGCTGGGCCGCGCCTTCGCCGACGACCCCGCCACCGACGGCACCCTCGTGCACACCGACCTGCACGACGAGAACGTCCTGGCCGCCGACCGGTCACCGTGGCTGGTCATCGACCCCAAGCCGCTGTCGGGCGACCAGCACTACGAGGTCGCACCCTCGCTGTGGAACCGCTGGGACGAGGTGCTGGCCACCGGCGATGTCCGCTGGGCCGTCCGCCGCCGGTTCGATGCCCTGGTCGGTGCCGCCGGCCTCGACCCCGACCGCGCACGGGACTGGGTCGTGGTCCGCGAGCTGCACGAGGCCCTGTGGTGCGTTGAGGCCGCCCTGGTCCGCGGTCGCGGGCTCGCCGCACGGGACCACGAGGCGATCACCCGGGCGCTGACCATCGCCAAGGCCGTCCAGGACTGAACCGGGCCCGCGCCCCGGACCGAGGTCCCTCGACAGCCATGATCGACCGGGAACATGCTGTGCTGCATGCGACTGTTCACGATGCCGAGCCGGCCGATCGAGCGTTTCGAGAGCTCCGGGGTGGTGGTGGACCTGCTGCCCGGGCTGCTCGGTGGGTCGCAGATCAGCGTCGCGCACGTGGCCGCGGGCGGCACCATCGGGGTCCACCCCGCGCCCCACCGCCAGCTGCTCGCGATCGTCTCGGGGGTGGGCCAGGTGCGTGGCGACGACGGAGTCATGCACCCCGTTGGCCCCGGCGCGCTGGTCGTCTGGGACACCGGGGAGGCGCACCAGACCTGGGCCACGACCGACATGGTCGCCGTCGTGGTCGAGGCCGTCGGCGTGATCGACCTGGCGCGACGCTTCCCTGAGGGTGCCGACGACCACGCGATGTTCGTGCACCAGGCGTGAGCGACCGGCGCCCCGGGCCGTTCAGAGCTCGAGCAGCATCCTGGTGTTGCCCAGGGTGTTCGGCTTGACCCGCGCCAGGTCGAGGAACTCCGCGACCCCGTCGTCGTGGGACCGCAGCAGCTCCGCGTAGACCTCGGTGTCCACCGGCGTGCCCGCGATCGCGGTGAACCCGTGGCGGGTGAAGAACTCCACCTCGAAGGTCAGGCAGAACAGCCGCTGCAGGTCGAGCTCCCGCGCCCGGTCGATGAGGGTGACGAGCAGCTCGTGCCCGACGGCGCGGCCCCGCCAGGCCGGGTGCACGGCGAGCGTGCGGACCTCGGCCAGGTCCGACCACAGGACGTGCAGGGCCCCGCAACCCACGAGCGTCCCCGCCGCGTCCTGCGCGACGGCGAAATCCTGCACCCCCTCGTAGTAGCCGACGAGCTCCTTGGCGAGCAGGATCCGCTCGGCGGCGTAAGGGGCGACGAGGTCGCGGATCTGGGCGACGTCACGGGGCCGCGCCGCCCGGACGGTGTAGGGCTGGGCCGGCGGCTCGCCGCGGGTCGGGGTGCTCACGGTCCAACGCTAGCCGGTGGAGACCAGGGTCTCGGCGGTGAGCTCGTCGATGACCAGGTCGGTCACCACCCCGGCCGCGAGCGCCGCGCGCAGCGGGACCACCTTGTTCTCCCCGGCGACGGCGCAGACCCGCCGCCGGATCCGGTGCAGCTCGGAGGGGGTCGGCCCCGAGGCCCGCCGATTGAGCTCGATGTCCTGGTAGCTGCCGTCGGCGCGCAGGAAGACGGTGCACACGTCGCCGACCACGCCCTCGTCGTGCAGCCGCCGGGTGTCCTCCTCGTCGAGGTACCCCGCCGAGTAGACGTGGGAGGGAAGGCCGCCGGTCACGGCGCCCACGCCGAACAGCGCGATGTCTGCACGTCGTTGCACGTCGAGCACCCGCTGCACGGATCGCTCACGCCACATCGCCGCCTTGGTCTCGGGGTAGTCGAAAAAAGCGGGCACCGGGAAGTGGTGCACGGTGGCGTCGAAGGCCGCCCCGAAGCCGGTGATGAGGTCGGAGGCATACTCGATCCCCGAGGTACGCGTGTTGGCCGCGCCGTTGAGCTGGACGACGGAGCTCCCGCGAGTCGGTTTGGGGACGAGGTGGCGCCCGATCGCAGCGAGCGTCGTCCCCCAGGCGATGCCGAGCACCATGTCGGAGTCGTACCAGGCACTGATGAGCTTGGCCGTGGTGATCGCCACCTGGTCGAGCCGCTCGATGTCCGTCGCCGAGTCGGCCACCGGTGCGACATAGGCCTCGATCCCGTAGCGGCGGGCGATCGTCTGGGTCAGGCCCGGCGCCCTGGTTCGTCCGGGTCGTAGGGTGATCTCCACGATCCCGGTCTCGCGCGCCCGCTTGATGAGCCGCGAGACCGTCGATCGCGAGGTCCCCAGGTGCCGCGCGATGACCTCCATCTTGAGGTCCTGGAGGTAGTACATCGAGGCTGCCCGAAGGACGTCCTCATGCTCCACGGTGGTCCACCTCCGTCTGCGCGCCGGGCCCTTCTGCACATTCGTGCAGATCTGTTGCGCGTTCGTTCGCTTGTGGTGAGCATAAGGGAGGCTCGGGACCAACGGCCTGAACTCTCACCGAGGAGACACAGCGTGAGGACAGCGGCACTGACCCCCCAGACCCGGCAGCGGGCTCTCGAAGCACTCGAGGCGTCAGGGGAGGGCAACGAGCTGGACGTCCTCGTGATAGGCGGCGGTGTCACGGGCGCCGGGATCGCCCTCGACGCCGTGACGCGCGGCCTTCGGGTGGCGATCGTCGAGGGCCAGGACTGGTCCGCCGGCACGTCCAGCCGCTCGAGCAAGCTCGTCCACGGCGGTCTGCGCTACCTGCAGATGCTCGACTTCCACCTCGTTCACGAGGCGCTGACCGAGCGCGACCTGCTGCTCAAGAAGCTCGCCCCGCACCTGGTGCGGCCGGTCTCGTTCCTCTACCCGCTGGAGCACAAGGTCTGGGAGCGCGCCTACGTCGGCGCCGGCATCGCGCTGTACGACACGCTGGCGAGCATCGCCCCGGGGAAGCGCGCCATGCCGTGGCACCGCCACGTCACGCGCAGCGGCCTCGAGCGGATGTTCCCCGACCTGCGGCACGACGCCGCCGTCGGTGCCATCCGGTACTTCGACGCCAACGTCGACGACGCGCGCCTCGTCGCCATGATCATCCGCACGGCCACCTCCTACGGGGCCCACGCCGCGAGCCGCGCCCAGGTCGTCGAGCTCACCCGCCGGGCCACCGGTGTGGTCAACGGCGCCGTCGTCCAGGACCTGGAGACGGGACGCAAGATCACCGTGCGCGCCGACCAGGTGATCAACGCCACCGGGGTCTGGACCGAGGAGACCGAGGCGCTGGCAGGCACCGACGGCGGCCTGCACGTGCTGGCATCCAAGGGCATCCACATCGTCGTCCCGCGCGAACGCATCCGTGGCGAGGTCGGTCTGATCCTGCAGACCGAGAAGAGCGTTCTCTTCGTCATCCCGTGGTCGCGGTACTGGATCATCGGCACGACGGACACCCCCTGGACCCAGGAGCTGCAGCACCCGGTCGCCACAGCCGCCGACATCGAGTACGTGCTCGAGCACGCCAACGCCGTGCTCGCCAGCCCGCTGACCCGGGACGACATCATCGGCACCTGGGCCGGCCTTCGCCCGCTGCTCCAGCCGGGCACCAAGGAGGGCACCTCCTCGGCCAAGGTCTCCCGCGAGCACACCGTCGCCTCGCCGACGCCCGGCCTGACCGTCATCGCCGGCGGCAAGCTCACCACCTACCGGGTCATGGCCAAGGACGCCGTGGACTTCGCGCTCGGCGCCCGTGCGGCCGCCCTGCCGTCCATCACGGACCGGATCCCCCTGGCCGGCGCCGAGGGGCACGCCGTGCTCCAGCGCCAGGCTCGCCGGATCGGGCAGACCCACGGCTGGACACCCGCCATGGTCGACCATCTGCTGCACCGCTACGGCTCGCTGCTCACCGAGATCGTCGAGTCGGTCGAGGCCGACCCCTCGCTCGGCACGCCGCTGGCCGGCGCGCCGGCCTACCTGCGGGCCGAGGCCGCCTACGCGGCCAGCCATGAGGGCGTCCTGCACCTCGAGGACGTCATGGTGCACCGCACCCGGCTGACCTACGAGCAGCGCGACCGCGGGCTGGGCGCCGTCGAGGAGATCGCTACGATCGTCGGCGAGATCCTCGGCTGGTCCGACGAGACACGGGACGCCGAGATCGCCTCCTACACTGCCCGGTGCGAGGCCGAGGAGGCAGCATCGATGGAGACCGACGACGCGGCCGCCGAAGCCGTGCGGCTGCGCGCAGCCGATGTGAGCCCGCTCGCCCCGCTGGCCTCCTGAGGTCGCCGGCCCCCTGAACCCTCCGGGCGCCCTCGCCCGGAGCGCACGTGACAACGAAGTCCCGCGAGTGAAATGAGGAGTTCATGGACGTGTCTCTCACCGACGTCTTCGTCTCGGAGGTGATCGGTACCGCGATGCTGCTGCTCCTCGGAGCCGGTGTCGTCGCGAACGTCATCCTGCCCAAGAACAAGGGCTTCAACAGCGGCTGGATCGTCATCTCCTTCGGGTGGGGCCTTGCCGTCTTCGCCGGCGTGTTCGTGTCCATGAAGTCGGGTGCGCACATCAACCCGGCCGTCACCATCGGCCTGCTGGCCAACGGTGCGGAGGAGTACGCCCCGGGCGTGGCGGTCACCGCAGCCTCGACCCTGGTCTACATCGCCGCCCAGATGCTCGGCGCCTTCCTCGGTGCAGTGCTGTGCTTCCTGGCCTACAAGAAGCACTTCGACGAGGAGGCCGACCCCGGCACCAAGCTCGGGGTCTTCTCCACCGGCCCGGCCATCCGCAGCTACACCTGGAACTTCGTCACCGAGGTCATCGGCACCTTCGTCCTGGTGTTCGTCATCCTCAACTTCGGCGACCAGCCGATCGGCCCGCTCGCCGTCGCGCTGCTCGTCGTCGGCATCGGCCTGTCCCTCGGCGGACCGACCGGCTACGCGATCAACCCGGCCCGTGACCTCGGCCCCCGGATCGCCCACGCCCTGCTCCCGATCAAGGGCAAGGGCTCCAGCGACTGGGGCTACTCCTGGGTCCCGGTCGTCGGCCCGCTCGTCGGCGGAGCGCTGGCCGGACTTGCGGCCGCCGCACTCGCCTGATCGCACCACCGTCCGAACTCTCACAACGATGTGAAGGACTGACATGGCTGACTACATCCTCGCCATCGACCAGGGAACGACCAGCTCCCGGGCGATCATCTTCAACCACGGCGGCACGATCGTGGCCTCCGGACAGAAGGAGCACGAGCAGATCTTCCCCAAGCCGGGCTGGGTCGAGCACGACCCGATGGAGATCTGGACGAACGTGCGTGAGGTCGTGGGCCTGGCCCTGACCCGCGCCAACCTCACCCACGCCGACATCGCAGCCGTGGGCATCACGAACCAGCGCGAGACCTCCGTGGTGTGGGACCGCACCACCGGCGAGCCGGTCTACAACGCCATCGTCTGGCAGGACACCCGCACCCAGAAGATCTGCGACGACCTCGCAGCCCTGGGCGGCGGCTCGGAGCGGTACAAGGAGCGCGTCGGCCTGCCGCTGGCGACCTACTTCTCCGGCCCGAAGGTCCGCTGGATCCTGGACAACGTCGAGGGCGCCAAGGAGAAGGCCGAGGCGGGGCAGCTCGCGTTCGGCAACACCGACGCGTGGGTGCTGTGGAACATGACCGGCGGGGTCGACGGCGGCGTGCACGTCACCGACGTCACCAACGCCTCGCGGACCATGCTCATGGACCTCGACACGTTGTCGTGGAACGCGGAGATCGCCGGGGAGATGGGCATCCCGATGTCCATGCTGCCCGAGATCCGCTCCTCCTCCGAGGTCTACGGCAAGGGACGCGAAGGCGGGATGGTCCCGGGTGTGCCGATCTCCGGCATCCTCGGCGACCAGCAGGCAGCCACCTTCGGTCAGGCCTGCTTCGAGGTCGGCAACGCCAAGAACACCTACGGCACCGGCAACTTCATGCTCCTCAACACGGGCACGTCGCCGATCCAGTCCAAGAACGGCCTGCTCACGACGGTCTGCTACAAGATCGGCGACACCCCTGCGGTGTACGCCCTCGAGGGCTCGATCGCTGTGACCGGCTCGCTGGTCCAGTGGCTGCGGGACAACCTGGGCATCATCACCACCGCAGCCGAGATCGAGACCCTCGCGGCCTCGGTCGAGGACAACGGTGGCGCCTACTTCGTGCCGGCGTTCTCCGGCCTGTTCGCGCCGTACTGGCGGGGCGACGCACGCGGTGCGCTCGTCGGCCTGACCCGGTACGTCACCAAGGCGCACATCGCGCGGGCCGCCCTGGAGGCCACGGCCTTCCAGACCCGCGAGGTGCTCGACGCCATGAACGCCGACTCGGGCGTGGACCTGACCGAGCTCAAGGTCGACGGCGGCATGATCGCCAACGAGCTGCTCATGCAGTTCCAGGCGGACATCCTCGGCGTCCCGGTGGTGCGGCCGCAGGTGGCCGAGACCACGGCGCTGGGTGCGGCCTACGCGGCCGGCATCGCGGTCGGCTTCTGGTCCGGCGAGCAGGACGTCATCGACAACTGGGCCGAGGACAAGCGCTGGACCCCGTCGATGGACACCGCTGCCAAGGAGAAGACGTACCGCAACTGGAAGAAGGCCGTCACCAAGACCTTCGACTGGGTGGACGCCGACACCGAGTGATCGGTACCGAGTGATCGGTCCGACCGGACCGACCGGACCGACCGGACCGACGACGGCCGTCCCGCAGCAGCGGGGCGGCCGTCGTCGTGTGCCGGGGCGGAGCGTGCGGCCGTCGTCGGGGCTGGTGCGCCGGAGAACCTGTGCGCGGGGGGCGGCGTGACGGCGAGGGCTCGTAGGGTGTGCCGGTGACCCAGACGTGGCGGACAGGACGGCCGGACGACCTGTGGGGCGCGCCCGCGGAGGACCTGCCCTTCGGCCTGCCCGACGAGCCGCCCTACGACCCGGAGTACGACGACGTCTTGCCCGAGCTCGCGCCACTCCGCGCAGCCCCACCCGCTGGCGTATCCGCAGCCCCACCCGCTGGCGTACCTGCAGCCGCTTCCCCACCTCGGGCCGTGGCGCCGAGCGGCCCTCGCCCTGAACGCCCTGAACGCCCTGAGCCGCTCGAGGTGCTGCGAACGGTCTTCGGGTACGACGCCTTCCGTGGCGACCAGGCCCGGATCATCGACACGGTCGTCGCCGGCGCGGACGCGCTCGTGCTCATGCCCACCGGCAGCGGGAAGTCGCTGTGCTATCAGGTGCCCTCTCTGGTCAGGCCGGGGACGGGCGTCGTCGTCTCCCCGCTCATCGCGCTCATGCAGGACCAGGTCGACGCACTCTCCGCGCTCGGCGTCCGGGCCGGCTTCCTGAACTCCACCCAGGACCTCCCCGAACGGCGGCGGGTCGAGGCTGCACTCCTGAACGGGGAGCTCGACCTGCTCTACCTCGCGCCCGAGCGGCTGCGCGTCCCCGAGACCCTCGCCCTGCTCGACCGGGCCGAGCTCGCGCTCTTCGCGATCGACGAGGCGCACTGCGTCTCCCAGTGGGGCCACGACTTCCGGCCCGACTACCTCGCCCTGTCGCTGCTGCACGAGCGCTGGCCGAGCGTCCCGCGGATCGCCCTGACCGCGACGGCGACGCCCGCGACGCACCGCGAGATCGCCGAGCGGCTCCAGCTCACCGACGCGCTGCACGTGGTGGCGAGCTTCGACCGGCCGAACATCACCTACCGGATCGTGGGCAAGGACAACCCGCGCGCGCAGCTGCTCGAGCTGCTGCGGACCGAGCACGCGGGCGACGCAGGGATCGTCTACTGCCTCTCCCGCGCGTCCGTCGAGCAGACGGCTGCCCACCTGAGCGCCCAGGGGATCCCGGCGCTGCCCTACCACGCGGGCCTTGACCGTCGCGTGCGGCAGGTCAACCAGTCGCGGTTCCTGCGGGAGGACGGGCTGGTCATGGTCGCGACCATCGCCTTCGGCATGGGCATCGACAAGCCGGACGTGCGCTTCGTCGCGCACCTCGACCTGCCCAAGTCGGTCGAGGGGTACTACCAGGAGACCGGCCGCGCCGGACGCGATGGGCTGCCGTCGACAGCATGGCTGGCGTACGGGCTGCAGGACGTCGTCCAGCAACGCCGGATGATCGACACCTCCGACGGCGACGCGGCGCACCGCCGCCGGCTCGGGGCCCACCTCGACGCCATGCTCGCGCTGTGCGAGACGGTGAGCTGCCGCCGGGTCCAGCTGCTCGGGTACTTCGGCCAGGAGTCGTCGCCGTGCGGGAACTGCGACACGTGCCTGACGCCGCCCGAGTCCTGGGACGGCACGGTCGCGGCCCAGAAGCTGCTCTCGACGGTGGTCCGGCTGGAGCGTGAGCGCGGCCAGCGGTACGGGTCCGGGCACCTGGTCGACATCCTGCTCGGCAAGACGACGCCGCGGGTCACCCAGCTCGGCCACGGCGACCTCAGCGTCTTCGGCATCGGGGCCGACCTGTCCGACGCCGACTGGCGCGGGGTGGTACGCCAGCTGCTCGCCCAGGGGCTGCTCGCGGTCGACGCCGACGGGTACGGCACGCTGCGGCTGACCGAGGCGAGCGGCGATGTTCTCACCGGCAGCCGCACGGTGCTGCTGCGGCGGGAGGCGGCCCGGAAGGCGCGGGGCGGGGGCGCGGGTGGGCGTGGCGGGCGTCGGGCGGGGGCCGCGGGTGGGGCCGGCGCCCTGGCCGAGCTGGACGCCGGTGCGACCGAGGTGTTCGAGCGGCTCCGGGTGTGGCGGGCTGCGGTTGCGCGCGAGCAGGGTGTGCCGGCGTACGTCGTGTTCCACGACGCCACGCTCCGCGAGGTGGCGGGCCGGCTGCCGACGACGCTCGACGAGCTCGGCACCGTCAGCGGCGTCGGGGCAGCCAAACGCGAGCGCTACGGTCCGTCGCTGCTCGAGGCGCTGGCTGGCGGAGTGGGTGACGAGGGCTGACGGTGCCTCGGGGGGCCGAGGCGGAGCGCCCGGGCGGCGCACCCGGGCGGGCAGCCGCGCTCAGCGGAACCAGGTGCCGCCGTTGACGTCGAGCACCGTGCCGGTGACGAATCCGGCCGCCGGCGACACCAGGTAGAGGACGGCGGCGGCGACCTCGTCGGGCGTCCCGCCGCGCCGGAGCGGGCTGGCGGCTGCCGCCGCGGCGCGGCTCTCGGTCGTCGAGAAGGTCTCGTGGAACGGGGTGCCGTCGATGAACCCGGGTGCGACCTCGTTGACGGTGATCTGCCGCGGGCCGAGCTCACGAGCGAGCCCACGCGTGAATCCGTCCAGCGCCGACTTGGCCGCCGCGTAGGCCACCGAGCCGGAGCTTCCGCCGTTCTGCCCCGACCGCGAACCCAGGGAGACGATCCGGCCGCCGTCCGGCATGGTGCGCACGACGGCGCGCGTGACATAGAAGGTGCTGGTGAGGTTGACGCCCAGCGCGGCAGCCCAGTGCTCGTCGCTCATCTCGGCGACGGTGTGCCGCCCGATGAGGCCGCCCGCATTGTTGACCAGCACGTCGACAGGACCGCCGAGGGCTTCGACTGAGCGCGCGACGACGACGTCGACCTGGGCGCTGTCCGTGGCGTCGAGGGGGAACGCGGCGGCGCGGCGCCCGAGGGCACGGACTTCGTCAGCGACACGCTCGCCATCGTGCGAGCGGTACGTCAGGGCGACGTCGGCCCCTGCCCGGGCGAGCGCGAGGACGACGGCGCGGCCGATGCCGGTAGCACCGCCGGTGACCAGTGCGCGTCGGCCGGTGAGGTCGGTACGATTGGTGTGCGTCGGGTCGGGCACGCCCGGTTGGTCGGTCATGAGTCGTCTCCTGTCGTGCCGGTGAAGGCCTCGCCGACCGGGACAGGCTCGGCGAGGGTGTTCTCGGGGCCGGGCAAGGGGCAGGCCCAGGCCTCGTCGTAGGCGCAGGACGGCTGGAAGGCGAAGTTGAGGTCGACCACCAGGGCGTCCTGACCTCCGCCCAGGTCGGCGCCCTTGACGGTGTCGAGCAGGTACCGGCCGCCACCGTAGGAGCCACGGCCGCTCGTCAGGTCCCGCAGCGGCAGGAACAGCCCGCCCCCGTAGCCTGTCACCCACCACAGGTCGAGGTCCCCGAGCGGCAGCGCGACCCTGCCCACCCGCCCGAGCCGGACGACGCCGTCGGTCCCGGTGGTCAGGTCGCGGTGCGCAGGCGGCAGGTCACGTCGGACGGCGACCTCGAAGCGGAACGCCGGGTCATACGGAGCCACGTCGGCGCCGGGGTACGTCGCGCGGGCGCCGTCGGGGACGGGGGACGCCGGGTGCGTGCGCAGCAGGTCGTCGCGGACGGCGACCCAGTGCGCGTGCCCTGCCCGAGGGTCCGGAGCGGCACGCACCTCGTCGTAGAGCCGGTGGACGCGACGGCGCCAGTCCAGGACCTGCCAGGCGTCGGGGGTCATCCTTCGACCCTAGGCCTCGTCAGCGCGCGGTGCCGTCCCTCCGGACCGGAGCCTGACGCCGCGGTCTCTCATGGTGCGGTCAGCGGTCCACCCTGGCGCCCCCGCCACCCGCAAGCTTGAGCACCTCCGCCTTCGTCACCATGGTGGTGTCGCCAGGCGTCGTCATCGCCAGAGCCCCGTGGGCCGCCCCGTACTCCACCGCGGTGGCGAGCGGGCGCCCATCGAGCAGACCGAAGATGAGCCCCGAGGCGAACGAGTCCCCGCCACCCACTCGGTCGAGGATCTCCAGCCGGTCGCGGTGGGTCGCCTGGACCACTCCGGTCTCCGGGGACCAAGCGAGCGCACCCCAGTCGTTGATGCTTGCGCTGTGCACCGTGCGCATCGTGGTGCCGATCACCTGGAAGTTGGGATAGGCCGCTGCTGCGGTCTCGATCATCGCGGCATAGGTGTCGACCTCGAGTGAGGACAGGTGCTCGTCGACCCCCTCGACCGCGAACCCGAGGCTTGCCGTGAAGTCCTCCTCGTTGCCGATCATCACGTCGATGTACCGAGCGATCTCCTGGTTGACCTCCTGAGCCTTGGCCATGCCGCCGATCGACTTCCACAGGCTCGGTCGATAGTTGAGGTCGTAGGACACGACGGTGCCGTGGCGCTTGGCCGCGGTGACCGCCTCGATGACGGTGTCTGCTGAGGTCTCGCTGAGCGCTGCGAAGATCCCGCCGGTGTGCAGCCAGCGCACCCCGAGGTCGCCGAAGAGGTGGTCCCAGTCGACGTCGCCGGGGGCCAGCTGGGAGGCGGCGGTGTGGCCGCGGTCGGAGACGCCGACAGCGCCGCGCACGCCGAAGCCCCGCTCGGTGAAGTTCAGCCCGTTGCGCACGGACCGCCCGATGCCGTCGTAGGGCACCCACCGGATGTGCTCGGTGTCCAGGCCGCCGGCGAGGATGAGGTCCTCGACGAGCCGGCCGATCTCGTTGTCGGCCAACGCGGTGACGACGGCGCCGCGCAGGCCGAAGGCGCGCCGCAGCCCGCGGGCCACGTTGTACTCGCCACCGCCCTCCCACACCCGGAACGACCGCGCGGTGCGGATCCGGCCCTCGCCGGGATCGAGCCGGAGCATCACCTCGCCGAGCGAGACGATGTCGTAGCGGCAGTCGGCCGCCGGGCGGAGGGTGAGGTCGGCCATGGTCGGGCTCCTTCGTCCGGGTGGTGCGAGGTTCTGAGGTCGGTGGTGGAGATCAGGGGGCAGGTCGGAGGTGGGTCGCCAGAGCGACGGCCTGCTCCGTGAGCCGCGTCACCGTCTCGAAGTCGCCCGCGGCCACGCGGTCCCGCGGGACCATCCATGACCCGCCGACCGCCGCGACGGACGGCAGGGCGAGGTACTCGTGCAGGTTCTTCACCCCGACACCCCCGGTCGGAACGAACGTCAAGCCGCCGAACGGCGCGGCGAGGGCGGCGATCGCGGCGGCTCCGCCGGAGGTTCCGGCGGGGAAGAACTTCACCGTGCTCAGTCCGAGCTCGAGCGCAGCCTGGATCTCGGTCGCGGTCACCGCGCCGGGAAGCGCGAGGACGCCGTGCTCGCGGCACCGCTCGACGACTGCGCGGCTCAGCCCAGGCGAGACGATGTAGTCAGCCCCGGCGGCAACGGCCTGGTCGACCTGGGCGACAGTCAGGACGGTGCCCGCGCCCACGAGGATGTCGCCTCGGGCCGACATCACGCGGATCGCGTCGGCAGCGGCCGCGGTGCGGAAGGTCACCTCCGCCACGGGCAGGCCACCGGCAACGAGGGCTGCCGCGAGCCCGTCAGCACGGGCGGCGTCGTCGAGGACGACGACCGGGACGAGGCGTGCGGCGCTGAGGGCAGACAGGGTGCTCATAGGGTTCCATTCCGATAGACGCAACGCATGTGTCGCTAGCCGGAACTAGTGTGACACGACCTGGACGCCGAGGGAAGGTGCGGTCCGCGTTCCGACGTGCGGGCGGTCGGAGCCGCGATCGGGGCTCAGCGACCCTCGGGCGCCGCGTCGGAGGCGGTCGAGGGAAGCACGAGTCCCATCGGCAGCAAGGAAGGCAGGACAGCCCGCATCCGACCGTGCAGCCACACGACGCGGTCGGGGGTCATCCGCTCGGCCGGGGCGGTGACGCTCACGGCGGCCACGGCTCCCCCCGAGCGCAGCAGCGGCACCGCGACGCAGCCGATGCCCG
>Ga0105047_10001256_pt1 | contig 45163 bp, 39 predicted proteins | sample MAT04_FD_78384 | JGI IMG/M metagenome (GOLD analysis project Ga0105047, IMG submission 78384) | Freshwater microbial communities from Lake Fryxell liftoff mats and glacier meltwater in Antarctica - MAT-04 (megahit assembly) | ecosystem: Environmental > Aquatic > Freshwater > Ice > Liftoff... | reverse complement strand
TGTAACCTCATATGCACTCATTTCTGGCTTTAAATCATAAGTAGCTACTTTAGGTGATGGAATCAAAGCTCTATCTTCATTGGTATTTGGAGCTTCAACTCCACCATTAAAGAAAAACGTAACATGAGCATATTTTTCAGTTTCTGCTATTCGGAGCTGTTTTTTACCCATCTTACTAACATATTCTCCCAAAGTATTAGTATAACTTTCTGGTGTATATGCCACATCAACATTTTCTAAAGATATATCATATTGAGTAGTACATACAAAGTTCAAATCTAAAGCTTCTCTTTTAAAGCCATCAAATACTTTGTCATTTAATGCTCTAGTAATTTCTCTAGCTCTATCCGGTCTAAAATTAAAGAATATTACGCTATCCGTATTACTTATAGCTGCTACAGGCTTATTATTTTCCATTATAACAGTAGGAAGAACAAATTCATCTGTCTTATTATCATGGAAAGCACGTTCAACTGCCTCTTTTGCTGAAGTATTTTCTTCGCCCTTAGACAAAACCATAGCATTATATGCAAGTTGGACTCTTTCCCATCTTGTGTCCCTATCCATAGCATAATATCTACCACTTACAGTAGCAATTTTTCCTATACCAATTTCCTTCATATAATCTTCAATCTCTGCTATATAATCTAGCGCTGAACCTGGTTGTACATCCCTACCATCTAAGAATGCATGCACATAAACTTTTTTAGCACCTTTATCCTTAGCAAGCTTTATTAGTGCTTTTAAATGATCTATATGAGAATGAACCCCTCCATCAGACAATAACCCTAAAAGATGTACTGAAGAATCTTTCTCAATAGCTTTATCTATAGCTTTATTAAAAGCAAGATTATTAAAGAAGTTCCCTTCCTTAATTTCTTTAGTTATTCTTGTAAGTTCTTGATATATAATTCTACCAGCACCTATGTTTAAATGACCAACTTCTGAATTTCCCATTTGTCCCGCTGGTAGTCCTACTTCAAGTCCACATGCATTTAATTTTGTACTAGGATATTTCTTTATTATTCTATCATAGTTTGGTTTATTTGCTGATAATACTGCATTTCCATCTACATGATTTGTTAATCCAAATCCATCTAAAATCATCAGCATTACTGGTTTCTTTGACATTTTTGTTCCTCCCACCCATTGTTTATAAAAATGAAATACATATAGCTCTATGTATTTATGTTTTAATAATTTACTATTCCTGCAAAGTCTTCTGCTTTAAGACTAGCTCCTCCAATTAATCCACCATCTATATCTGATTTACCCATTTGTTCACTGATAGTTGATGGTTTAACAGAACCGCCATATTGAATTCTAAGTTTTTCTGAAACATCTGAACCAAACATAGCTCCAACAGTCCTTCTAATAAATGCGATAGTGTCATTAGCTTCATCAGCAGTTGCAGTTTTTCCAGTGCCTATAGCCCAAATTGGTTCATAAGCTATAACTAATTTTTCTACTTGCTCTTTTGTAAGTCCTTGTAAATCTAATTTCACTTGGTTATTCAAGACTTTCTCTGTAATCTTGCCTTCTCTATCACTAAGAGTCTCTCCTACGCAAAGGATAGGTAAAATATTATGGTTATAAGCAGCTTTAAGCTTCTTGTTAACAGTTTCATCTGTTTCATTGAAATACTGTCTTCTCTCACTATGCCCAATTATAACATAGTCAGCACCTATATCTTTCAACATTCCTGGTGCAACTTCGCCTGTATAAGCTCCCTTTTCTTCAAAGTGCATATTTTGAGCTCCTACTTTTATATTTGATCCCTTAGTTGCTTTTATTACTGCATCTAAACAAACAAATGTAGGGCAAACTACAACTTCACATTGTGCATCTTTAACTAGTGGCTTTATTTTTTCGATTAAATTTATAGCTTCATTTACCGTTATATTCATTTTCCAATTTCCTGCAATTATACCTTTTCTCATAAAAAAAACCTCCTAATATTTAGTTCATGATATATTTTTTAATTAATTGTTATCTTCTTACTATGTTTTTCATCATTATTCGGAAGATAACAACTAATATTTATAAGTAAATTTAATTTTTAAAATTTTAATTTATTTGTTTGTAAGAGCTTCAATTCCTGGTAACAACTTACCTTCTAAAAATTCAAGAGATGCCCCACCACCTGTAGATATGTGAGTCATTTTTTCTCCAAATCCTAATTGATTAACAGCGGCTGCACTATCTCCACCACCTATTACGGTAGTTCCATCGACATTTGACATCGCCTCAGCTACAGCTATAGTTCCTTTTGCAAAATTTTCAAATTCAAATACTCCCATTGGTCCGTTCCAAATAATAGTTTTAGCTATACTTATAGCTGCTTTATACATTTCTGCTGTCTTAGGTCCAATATCAAGTCCCATATACCCAACTGGAATATTTTGGTCTTCTGTAATTACTGGTTCTGCCTCAGCTGAAAACTTATCTGCAACAATATGATCCACTGGTAATAAGAATTTAATTCCTTTTGACTCAGCTCTTTGCATCATATCTTTAGCATATTCTACTTTGTCTTCTTCAACTAGTGAACTTCCTATTGAATAACCACCGGCTTTTAAAAATGTGTAAGCCATTCCTCCACCGATTACTAAAGTATCTACTTTTTCAAGTAAATTAGCAATAACATCTATTTTATCTGAAACCTTAGCTCCACCTAAAATTGCTACAAAAGGTCTAACTGGCTTATCTACTGCTTCTCCTAAGAACTTTAATTCCTTTTGAATTAAGTAACCACATACTGAAGTTTCAACAAACTGCGTAACTCCAACTGTAGAGCAGTGAGCTCTATGAGCTGATCCAAATGCATCATTAACAAAAATTTCTGCAAGTGATGCTAATTCTTTTGAAAAATTTTCATTATTTTTTGTTTCTTCTTTTCTGTATCTTGTATTTTCTAATAATATAATATCTCCGTCTTGCATTTCCGATACGGCAAATTTCACACTATCACTAACTACGTTAGGGTCTGCTGCAAAAACTACTACCTCTCCTAACATTTCACTTAATTTCTTAGCAACTGGTGCTAATGAAAGCTCTGGTTTTGGTTCTCCGTTTGGTTTCCCAAGATGAGAACACAAAATTATTTTCGCTCCATTTTTAACCAAATAATTTATTGTAGGCATCGCACCTGTTAATCTATTTATATCTGTGATTACTCCATCTTTTAATGGTACGTTGAAATCACATCTTACTAAAACTTTTTTACCTTTAACCTCAATATCTTCTATAGTTTTTTTATTGAATTTCATACACATTCTCCTCTCATAATTGTTTATTACGCTAGATTTTACAAGATATACTTATATTTTGGAAATTGTATAAAAAAAGGCTTGGTTTTATAGACTAACTATAAAACCAAACCTTCATATTATGCTTACTGTACGCTTACAGTTAGCTTACAGTTAGTTTATAGTTTGATAGTAAAATTAACTTTTATAATTTGTCTGCAACGAATTTAGTTAAGTCTGCTAATCTATTTGAATATCCTGCTTCATTATCATACCATGAAACAACTTTAACCATGTTTCCTTCAATAACCATTGTTGACATTGCATCAACAATTGAAGATCTTTCGTCGCCTTTGAAATCAATTGAAACTAATGGTTCTTCACAACAACCAAGAATTCCTTTCATATCAGTTTCTGCTGCTCTCTTAAATGCTTCATTTACTTCCTCAACAGTAACATTTTTTTTAACTTCACAAACTAAATCTGTACATGAAACTGTAGGAGTTGGAACTCTTAATGAGAAACCATTTAATTTTCCTTTTAATTGTGGTAAAACTAATGCTACTGCTTTAGCTGCACCTGTTGTAGTTGGAATCATTGATAAAGTTGCGGCCCTAGCACGTCTCATATCATTGTGTGGAGCATCTAATAATCTTTGATCTCCAGTGTATGAATGAATTGTAGTCATTAAACCTTTAACTATTCCAAATTCTCTATCTAAAACTTTAGCAAATGGTGCTAAACAGTTTGTTGTACATGAGGCATTTGATATTATATTATGTTTTGCTGCATCGTACTTTTCTTCATTAACGCCCATAACTATTGTTATATCTTCATTTTTAGCTGGTGCAGATATAAGAACTTTTTTAACACTTCCACCTAAATGAGCGTTTGCTTTAGTAGCATCTGTAAAGAATCCTGTAGATTCTAGTATAATTTCTGCTCCAAGTGAACTCCAATCTATGTTTTTTGGTTCTCTTTCTGCAAATATTTTAATTTCTTTTCCGTTAACAACTATTGAATTTTCTTTAGGTACAACAGTTCCGTTAAATTTTCCATAAAGTGAATCATATTTTAAAAGATGAGCAAGCGTTGCAGCATCAGTTAAATCATTTATTCCTACCACTTCTAAATCTTTACCATAGTTTGCTACTAGTGCATTGAATACATTTCTTCCTATTCTTCCAAATCCATTAATTCCTACTTTTATCATATTGACAAAACCTCCTAAGTTTTTTTAAAAAAATTTTATGTAAATATATAATCCTTTGTTTAATTAAAGCATTATATAGTTTACTCTGTTTTTTCAATAATTTTTACAATTTCTTTTGCAGCTGCTTCATCAATTATTAAAACAGTGCTTGAACGATTAATTTCAGTAGCGATGATAGCTCTAGCTTTATTTTTTCCAGCTGCTACTGCAATTAATGTTTTAATATTTTTAACATCTTCATTTTTCACCCCAATAGTAGGTGTAGAATGAACTATTTTTCCTTCTTCATTGTAATAATGCCCAAAAGTCTCTCCTACTGCACCTAATAGTTCCAGGCTATTTATATCCGCTTCTGATAGTCCTCTTTTTCTAGCCATGTCTGTTGCAATCCCTATGCCATAAATAAGGACTTCCGCACTTCGAATTTTCTCAATTATTTTTTTTATTTCTTTTTCATTTAATATAGTTTCCAAAGCGGCATCACTTAAATTATCAGGTGCATGAAGTAATTCGTAATCACCGCCAACTTTATCTGCAAGTCTTGCCACTAAGGTATTAGCTTGAATCTCTACATTTCTTGCCATACCACCCCTTGCAGGAAGCACTAGAATATTATTGTATTTTGTATTTTTAGGAAAACCGTCTACAACTTCTTTAACAGTTGATCCACCCGTTAATGCTATTATACTATTATCCTTGATAATGTCCATAGCATAAATTGCTGCTGCCTTCCCAAGTTCTTTAAGAACACTTTTATCAATGCCCACATCTCCAGGAACAACTATAACTTTCTGAAGCTTCAAATACTTTTCAATAGACTGCTCAATTTCCGACAATCCTTTAATTTCATGAATAAATTCTTTTAATCTATTCACAATTTCTTCTCCATCAGTTGTTATAAACATACCTGATGCATTTACTTCAATCAAATTCTGAGATTTCAAAAAATTAATTTCATTTCTTACTATTCTCTCACTTATGCACATATCATTTGCTAAAATCCTTCGTCCTATTGGTCCATTATAATATATTATCCTTAGTATATCATACCTCTTTTGGAGAAGTTCTATTAATTCAGGCACTACCTTTTGTTGTAATTTTAATATATTCTGCACGTAACACCTCTCTGGACTTTTTAAGTCCCAGCATATATTTTTTGCTCCCACTATCATTATAAATGAAATACCAACATTTTTAAAGTTAGTATTCCAAATAATATGTTAACAATTAGTTAACAGTAAGATTTAAAGTAATTATAAGTTTAAAATCTTTTACGTTTACTAGAACTCTTAATTTCAAGTTCTTCTCTGTATTTTGCTACAGTTCTCCTTGAAATATTCATCCCTTCAATATTTAATCGATTACAAATAATTTGGTCTGACAAAGGTTTCTTTGGTTCCTCATTATCCACCATTTCTTTGATAGTCTTTTTAATAGTAATTGTAGATATATCCTCTCCACCTATAACTGACGCAATTCCATTAGTAAATAAATCTTTTATTTTAATGATTTTACCATTATTTATACTAACATATTTCTCTCTAATTGCACGACTTATAGTAGATTCATGCATTTCTAAATTATTAGCAATTTTTTTAAGAGTCATTGGTTTTAGATACTGATTGCCATTGTCGAAATATTCCCTTTGAACTACCAAAATTTCTTCTAAAACTCTATACACAGTATTTTTTCTTTGTTCAATACTTCTAATAAGAAACATTGCACTATTAAGTTTATCTTTTACATATTCTACAGCTTCTACGTCTTTTCCATTTTTAATGATTTCCTTATAGATTGAATTTATATTCAGTTTAGGAAGTACATCTTCATTCATAGAAATAAAGTATTGCTGTTGAATTTTATTTATATAGGCATCAGGCACTATATATTTAACAGTCTCACCAGTAAAATATCCTCTTGATGGCTTAGGTTCTAAATTTTTTATTATATCTACATATTTTTGAACTTCGAAAATTGTAATTTTTAATTCTTTTGCTATTAAATTATATTTGTTTTCTGCTAATAATTCTAAATAATCATCAATAATTTTATAAATATTTTCATCATCTAGGCCGAGATTATATAATTGAATCTTTAAGCACTCTTTTAAATCTCTAGCACCAATTCCCTCAGGCTCTAGTGATTGGAGAATTTTGAGTGCAGTTTCAGCATTTTCACTAGATATGCACATTTCCAAACATATATCAGATAATCCGACAGATAAATAGCCTTTAGCATCTAAATTTTCAACCATGTATTTGCATACCTCTAGAATTTCATATTTTTCAGTCAATACACCTATTTGCTCCCCAAGATAATCTTTAAGAGATTTTTCCTGTGCAATGTAATAAAAAGGAGAAATTTCTTCATTTTCATTCTTAGTAGCATAATTCTTTATTTTATAATCATCCTTCTCAAGGTATTTAATTATTTCTTTATAATCCTTTGTATCATTGTTATTATTTTTAGAGCTTTGTATATCTTTTTCCTCGAGTACTGGATTCTCTTGCATCTCTTTATTCACATATTGCCCTAGCTCATATGCGGACATTTGAAGAAGCTTTACAGACATCTGCATTTCTTGAGTCATTATTAATTTTTGTTCTTGGATTAAATTCAGTCCAAAATTAATGTTCATTTTATCTTTCACCTCATCTAAGTCACATCATAAATATTATAACATAGCCTAAGATATAAATATAGATTGTGACTTAATGCACCAAAAAATAAAAAAACTCAGCAAGTACTGAGGCTGAGGTTTTTTATTTTCAAAATATTATCTTGATCCTTTATCATAAGGCTTACCACTAGCCAAAGGCCCTGTAGTTTTTCCAACAAAACCTGCAAGTGCAAGCATAGTAAGTACATAGGGAATAGCTGTGTATACTTCCGAAGGTAAGTTCCAACTAAGTCCTTGTGCGAAAATATTAAATGCAAGACCAAAGGCAAATAATAAACTAGCACCAAAGGCTCCAAAAGGCTTCCAATTACCGAAAATAACAGCAGCTAAGGCAATAAATCCACGTCCTTCAACCATTCCTTCTCTGTAAAGTGGAGTTATTCCAAGTGATAAGGCCGCCCCGCCAAGTCCCGCAAGCATTCCTGATAAAATAACACAAAAATATCTTATTTTATAAACATTTATTCCTAAAGTATCGGCAGCCTTTGGATGCTCTCCTACTGCTCTGATTCTTAGTCCTAAAGGCGTTTTATATAGTACATAGTGCGAAACGAATACTAAAATAACTGCTAATACAACAAACCAGTTTAACTCACCTATAAATCTACCTATAAATGGTATATTTTTAATTCCATCTGGTATGTTATAAGAAAGCCCTTTTACTATATCAGTTTGACCACCCTTACCATCGAATAGCTTAAATATTAAAAAACTAGCAAGTGCTGTGGCAAATAGATTTATGGCAGTACCTGAAATTACCTGGTCCGCACGCAAATTTATGCTGAGCACAGCATGTATTAACCCTAGTACTCCACCAGCTACAACTCCAAAAGCTATTCCTATTAATGGTCCAAATGAAGAATTTGGAAATAGAGAACTTCCATATACTCCAAAGAAAGCGCCTATTACCATCATACCTTCAAGACCTATATTAACCACACCTGATTTTTCAGAAAATATACCACCTAGTGCTGCAAAAATTAGAGGCGTTGCTATTCTTAAAGTTTGTGCTAACAAATTTATTAAAATAACACTACTCATTTGTAATCGCCTCCTTTTTTCTCTTTTCCGAGAAGTACTTAACAATATAATCCGTAGCTACAAATATAATAATTATAGCTTGAATTAAATAAACTATGTCTTTTGGTATTCCATTTAATTGAAGAGTTCTAGCGCTACTATTTAAGGTTCCAAATAACAATGCTGAGGCTATACATCCAATCGGATTACTTTTGGCAAGTAAAGCAACTGCTATACCATCAAATCCAAAAGTGGGCAGTGCCATAAAGTCTTTTACATTATGAAGAACGCCTGCAACCTGTGTTGCCCCACCAATTCCTGCTAATGCACCAGAAAGTACCATAGCTAGCACGGTATTTTTGGCTACATTGATCCCACCATACTCTGCTGCATGTGGATTTATACCAACTGCTCTTATCTCATAACCAACAGTTGTTTTCCACAATAACCAGAATATAAAGAATGCTACTGCTATGGCAAGGAATATACTAATATTTGCTCCACTACCAGAAACGAACCTAGGAAGCTGTGCACTCTCTTGTATTGTGACAGTACTTGCTTTACCTGGCACTCCAAAGCTAGTTCTTAAAATAAGAAAATTAGCTAAAGCCATAGCTATATAATTCATCATAATTGTATTTATAACTTCATGAGTACCTACTTTAGCCTTTAAATACCCTGGGATAGCTCCCCATATTCCACCAGCTACAAGGCCTGCAAAAACAATTAAGACTGTATGAATTACTGGATTTAATCCTGGAATAGTTCCTACAAAAGCAGCTGCTAGCATTCCAAGTATAAATTGACCAGCAACCCCTATATTAAATAGTCCACATTTAAATGCTATTGCATTTGCAACACCTGTAAATATTAACGGAGTAACCTCTGATATAGTAACAAATGTTACTCTCTCATTACCAAATCCGCCTTTATATATAAGCCTGAATAAATCGCCTAGGGCTGAAAAATATTCTAATATAGAATATCCTTTTGCCCACATTACAAAAAATACAGCAACAAATATGGAAACAATTATAGAAAATAAAGGAAACGCAAGTGCTTTAAGGGTATTCTTTGCTAAGTTAACAAGTTTACTATCTTTATTTTTAGCTTTATTCATTATCTTTAACTCCTTTCGGCGTTTCATCTAGAGTACCACCGGCCATAAGTATGCCAAGTTTTTTCTCTGTGGCGTCGGACCTGTCTAGTATATCTACTATTTTGCCATCATACATTACAGCTATTCTATCTGATAAAGATAGTATTTCGTCAAGCTCTAAGGACACTAATAAAACCGCCTTGCCCTTATCACGTTCTTCCACGAGTCTCTTGTGAATATATTCAATTGCTCCAACGTCAAGACCTCTAGTAGGTTGTGCTGCTATTAATAATTCTGGATCTTTTGATATCTCCCTAGCTGCTATAAGTTTTTGCTGATTACCACCTGATAGTGATTGCGCATTTACATCTGCATTGGGAGTTCTAATATCAAATTCAAGAATAAGTTCATCACAATGTTTTCTAATTTCACTATAATTCATAACTATTCCGGTGCTAAAAGGTGCCCTCCTATGAATTCCAAGTATTGAGTTTTCAAATAAAGAGTAATCTAATATAAGCCCTCTTTTTTGTCTATCCTCCGGTATATGACCAACACCTGCTGACATAATAGCTCTTGGCGACTTACCATATATATTTTTACCATTTATGGTAATGCTACCACTCTTAGGCTTTCTAAGCCCTGTTAGAACCTCTAAAAATTCAGATTGACCATTGCCATCAACCCCTGCAATACCAAGAATTTCTCCCCCATATACTGTTAAATTCAAATTATCTACCGCTGGTAATTTTCTTTGATCATTGGCACAAAGATTTTCAATTTTTAATATTTCTCCTTTTATCACAGCTGGCTGCTTGTCCACAGTTAAATTTACTTTTCTACCTACCATAAGTTCAGCTAATTCGTCAATACTTGTCTCTTTAGTTTTTACTGTACCTGTTACCTTACCTCGCCTTATTATAGTAACTCTATCACTCATACTCATAACTTCTTTTAGTTTATGAGTTATAAGGATTACTGATTTCCCTTCTTTTTCAAGATTTTTAATGATATTTCCTAGTTCCATAATTTCTTGTGGTGTTAAAACTGCTGTAGGTTCATCTAGTATTAGCGTTTCAGCACCTCTATATAACGCCTTTAGTATTTCTACTCTTTGTTGTTGCCCTACAGAAATATCCTCTATAACTGAGTTTGGATTAATAGCAAAACCATATTTTTCAGAAATCTCTTTAACATCATTTATTGCTTTATTCATATCAATTTTAAAGCCTTTTTTAGGTTCAATACCTAGCACTATATTTTGTGCCACGGTAAAATTATGTACAAGCATAAAATGTTGATGAACCATTCCTATGCCAAGTTTTATAGCATCATTGGGAGTAGATATATTCACTAGGTTACCGCTTACATAAATTTCGCCTTTTTCTTGTTTATATAACCCATAAAGAATATTCATAAGCGTTGTCTTTCCTGCACCATTTTCACCAAGAAGAACATGTGTTTCTCCCCTCAATAGTTCAAAATCTACATTGTCATTTGCAATAGTTCCTGGAAAAACCTTGGTTATGCCTTTCATTTCGATTACCTTTTCCATTTTCTTTCCTCCTTAAAAAGATTAATCATCACCTTTGCGAGCTGCTTACCACCTTTTGAGTTTTTAAACACCAGGATGCCATCAACTGAGAGGTGCAAATAAGATTATTCTTAGAAAGAGCTAGATGTAATACATCTAGCTCTTATTTTTTATTAAAAATCAATTTATAATAAGCTTATTTAAAAGTCATTGCTCCTTTTCTATCTGCAGGAACAACTATTTCTCCAGCTATAACTTTAGCTTGGTATGTTTTAACTATAGCTAAAACATCTGCTGGTACGTTTTTACTAGATGTTTCAGCTATACCTACGCCTTCTTCTTTTAATCCTAGGTTAATAACTGTACCACCTTTAAACGCTTTTTTAACTTCAGCTTTAGATTCATTGTAAGTTGCTGTATCAACTCTTTTTATCATACTTGAAAGTATAACGTCCTTATATTCTGGAACTGTTAGAGCTTGATCCATATCTACTCCTATAGCCCAAACTGGTTTCCCAGCTTTTTTAAGTTCATCAGCTGCTTTAAATAAGCCAATACCAACTCCGCCTGCTGCATGATATACTACGTCGCAACCGCCTTGATATAATGATTTAGCTAATTCATATCCTTTTGCTGTATCTCCGAAACTATCTGCATATTTTACAGTTGTTCCTGGAGTCTTGCCATTTGTACTTAATAAACCTTTTGCAGCTTCTGGATTAACCGCTTTAACACCAGCTGCAAAACCAGCTTCAAATCTATTTATTAAATCAAAATCTTTTCCACCAATGAATCCAATTTTATTAGTCTTAGTCATTTTTCCAGCAATAACTCCCATTAAAAAAGAACCTTCTTGCTCTTTAAACACAATGGATGTTACATTTGGTAAATCAACAACTGAGTCTATAATCGCAAAGTGTTTATCAGGATGGTTTTTAGCAACTTCTGTCATTGCATCGGACATTTGGAATCCAATAGCAAAAGTTAAACCTGATCCATTTTCAATTAATGATTCTAAATTAGCTGTATAATCTTCCTTCTTTTTAGACTCTATAGCACTGTAAGTGAAACTATCTTCAGCCTTAGCCTTCTTAACTCCTTCATCTGCTGATTGATTAAATGATTTGTCATTTAGTCCACCCTCATCAGTAGATAGTCCTATAGCTGTAGTTGTTTTTGCTACTTCTGTTGTTTTAGGTGCCACTTTTGTTTCTTCTACCTTTTTAGTTGCGCAACCCACAAATAATGTGGCAACAACCGCTACCACTGTAAGTATTGCAATTACCTTTTTCTTGTTCATAATAATTTCCTCCCCCAAAGATTTAATAAATAAAAATTCCGTTTACAATTTAAAATATTCTATAAAAATTAAAAAAATCCTTTTTATTACAAAAAATTTTTTTAAGATATTATATACAGTTAATAATTCCTTCAATTCTTTATCACAATTAAATTATCAAATAACGTTTTCATTTATTCTTCATTTGTATATCATTTTTTATTTATTATATGAATTAAATTATATATGAATTTTTTATTAATAGCAACTACTTAGTGTATAATAATGGAATAATATTTCCTTATATTGTTTTGTTAGATAATAAAAAAACTCCCCCTAATAATTTAGTGAGAGTTTTTCTATTAATTTAAATATACCTTAACTCATAAATTCAGCCTTTTTAAGAATCTCAATAGCTTTATCTGACTCTTGTTCCGGAACTAAAACTACAGGTCCTGTACAACCCATTCCACTTTCAGAATAGATTTCTTGTTTCCATAAACATTTACATGCGTCTTCTAATTCAAGAATGTCTATTCCAAGGATAGGAAATGTAACAACCCTCTTCTTTGGCATTTTTATTTCTTCTTCTGTATCTAGTTTTTCTACCTTTTTAATAACCTTGTTTATAGCTTCTCTTAAACCTGCCTTATTAGCCTTAGCAAATTCAGCTCTTGCAATGTCCAAAACAGTATTTTCTGCACAAGTAGCACAGTATCTTAGTGCCTCCGATATTAATGGTGCTCCGGAAGACCTTGAAACTATATTTACAAGCTTATCGTAATTTTCCCCAATACCAGGTCCATATCCAGCACCTACTGTTTCATAGTTGCCCCCTGTAGTGAAAGAAGCGAAAGTTTTAACTAAAAGATTACCAGTTAATGAATCACAAACCATAACATCTGGTGTTCCCGAAAGAAGGTCATTTCCCCTCATAACTGCACCACCATCTGCTCTTAAAGAGTCTGCAAATGTAAATTCATATCCATTGCTTTGTACTTCTTTTAATATTCGTTCAACTTGCCTTGCGCCATCTAAATTAAGTATCCCCACAGTTGGGTTTTTGATGCCTACAGCCTTAGCTGTAGCAATACCAGAAATTGCATTAAGTACCATACCTTCAACTCTATTGGTAGATGTAGTTCCAGTAGTTGTAGCTAATATCATATCAGCACCTTTGCCTGGTGTTACTAGCTTTCCAACTGTAGATACTCCTATTGGAAAATCAAAATGTTGAGTTACACATCCGCTTAAATTGCCACTTTCCAGTAATTCGGTCATTTTTTTATGACCTTCCTGTGCAGTCTGGACTTCTATAATTTCAAAGTCAGCTTCTACTTTTGGACCAATTAAAACTATATCAAAATCATGATATTTAATTTTAGCTAGCTCTGCCGCTTTAACCATTTCTTCTACACCATGTTCTGATCCTAATAGGGTTAATCCTATTCTAACATTATTTTTAAATCTTCCATTTTGTATACCGTTAGCAATATCATTAAACACTTCAGCAATCATTTTTTTAGTCCTATTTTCACTCATATTTACACCCCTCTTCTAAGCGACGAATTAAATCATTATTCATTTATTCATTATTTATTCATTAAGTAATCAGCAAAATCTTTCATTGCGTCCCCAACCATAGCTTTAACTTCTTCTTTACTAATTCCTGACTCATCTTCCACTTTTCCTGGATTTTTTTCAACTAAAATGGAGATTCCATCAAATAAGTTAGTCATTCTTCCTAGGAATAGACTTCCTTTACCAATTACCATAAAGTTTTTAAGAATTCCTGATTTTATGTGATCTATTCCATGTCCAATAATAGGTGCTCCTGATGGTATATGTCCTTGTGTTGGTGCATATCCTGGGTATCCATGTTGCTTTATAAAGTTAGGCAATTCTTTTCTATCCAATTGTCCCTTTTTAACTGCAAGAGCTCCAATCATTTTATAGTTCTGTGTAGGTACATCCCCAGCTCCTGCAGGCTCAGTTATATCTGGAGTTTGCATTTCTGGTGCATATTTATCCACATCTGTTATTTTCATTCCAACAGCAGTTAATGGGTCAAGTACTAGTGCTTCAAGTACCGCTTGAGGTGCTGCACCATGACCTATAGTATGTTTTCCTATTACGTCAGTTCGAAGTATCGGACTAACTCCATCATTTTCTGACACAAGAATAGCAAAGCCACCTAAACAATCTTCAAGTATAGATAATCCTTTTTTAACATGATCTTTACCATTCATACCTAGTTTAGCAGTAGCTCCTCCAGCAATAACAAGCACATTTTTAAATATACCTGATTTAACTAAGGATGCAGCATTTACTAAGGCATGAGTTGGAGCAGCACAAAATCCTCTTATATCAGCCCCTGTAGCGCCAACAAGTCCTACAACTTCACCAATAGATTTAGCCAAATTTCCGCCGCCTCTTTGGTTCATATCTCCTACAGCCTCTTCAGAACACTCTAATATATATCCAATATCTTCTATTGGTATATCTAAGTTGTTTACCAAGTGAAGTCCTGCAAGAATGCCTGATGCTTTAACAACTATGTTTTCTAGCATATAATGAGCTGCTAGATTTGGATCAAATTCATGAGCTCTTCTTACGCACCCTATTAACTCTGTTCCCTCATATAAACCTTCTGCGCCACTATTTTCAACAAGATTTTTTATTTTTTCTATTTCGTCACCAACTATTTTTTCCACTTTACTAGCTATTAATGGGTGTTTTAATAATTTTTCTTTTATTTTTTCTGCAAAAGAATTCTCTAATAATACAAGATCAAATACATCTGAAATCATCATTAAACCATAGAATTCATCTTGTGGCATAATTTCTCCAAATTTACCGAATCTTTCTGCATTATCAACGTTTTTGCCATACCAAGGTCTTGGCATTTCAGCTAACTCTTCTGGAGTTATGTTCCCTATATATGTTTGGTTTGGAGCATATGCCACAACCTCATGAAATCCTCTTAAATGGCTCTTCATGTCTCTTAAGTATTCAGAATCCGGATTTGTTTCTCTCTCTAATGTTTGTGTACTTCCATTGTGAATTACCATATCTGGAGTATTAATTAAAATATAAGATGCCTTTTTTATAACTGGGAAATTCATAATTATTCATCCTCCTTATTTTCCTTCTCAAATACAAAGCATAATTTTATTTATGTACATAAATAATTAGGGAACTTTTAAGTTCCCTAATCATTTATTAATTTTAAACTAAAAACTAATCTTCAAATACCTTTTGACCCTCTACAGGTGTTTGTAAAGCTATTAATGCTTTTTCTACTAACTTTCTTCTTAATTTAAACTCATCTTCCTTGCTGAGTGCAGGGTTTCCAAGTGGATGAGGGATAGCAATTGTTGGTATAATTCTATTAGCACCAACAGTTACTGAAACTGGAGTAATAGTACACATATGAACTACTGGGAGCCCAGCTCTTTCTATTTCTTTTACTAACGTTGCACCGCAACGCGTACAAGTTCCTCATGTGGAGGTTAATATAACTGCATTTACACCATCAGCAATTAATTCTCTAGCAGTATCTTCACCAAATTTCTTAGATGATGCAACTGCTGTACCATTACCTACTGTTGAATAGTAATATCTGTGTAATGAGCCTATTTTTCCTTCACTTTCTAATTGCCTTAATACATCTACTGGAATAACTCTATCTGGATCTTGATTAGCATATACTGGATCGTGACCACCATGTGCTGTTTCATGAGTTTCAGAAGTTAAATCATTTATTCCTTCTATATCATATTTGCATATCTTAGAAGCACTTGAAGATTCTATATGATCAGGGTTTCCTTTTGGAACAATACCCCCTGAAGTAACTATTGCTATTTTAGCTTTAGTTATATCGGATATAGGAGCATTGGGTTCAACTCTATCAAAAGTAGGCATTTTGAATTCTGTTACAAATTCTTCTCCCTTTAACTTCTTAACAAGCATATCAACTGCTCTTTTAGAACCTCTTTCTTTAGCAAAGTAGTTCTTCCTAATACCTCTTTCAATATAATTATCTTCAGTAGGAGTTCCTATTTCTTCACCTTTAGCTAATTTTAATGCGAGTCCTACCATTTTAGGCAATGCATCTCTCATACCAACTGCGCTGTTTCTAGTTGAAACTAAATATACTTGTTTTTTATACATATCAGCACCTGGATTTTCCACATACATTCCAGACATTACTGGTATATTTAATTTTGCTTTTACTGCTGTAGCTACGGCACCACATGCAATACCATATCTTCCTGCATTGAAAGCTGGCCCAGCTATAAATAAATCAGGACTGAATTTTTTCACCATCTCTATTATTTCAGCTTGAGCTTCGTCTATGTTTTCAGCAAAGTATGAGTCACCACAAATTACAGTAGCAACTATTTCTGCTCCACCTTTTTTTAATAAACCATTAAGTCCCATACCTGGTCCTACAACGCCTTCTCTAACCTCTGGTTTAATATTTGCTTTTTCTTCTCCGCCTATTCCAGCATAAAATTGGTTTATATAATGTACAATTTTTAACAAGTATTTCTCCCCCTTTCTAACGGGAATTGACAATTTTTTCTTAGCTATTTGTTCTAAGCTAACTTACAATTGACAATCTTATAGTACCTAAACTAATAAATATAGTTTAGTTTAGGTTTATATTTTCAAACCTACTAAACAGTATATTTAGAGAATTCTTCTCTAATTGGTTTTACTTCTCCAATTATTTCATCTACGTCTAAAACCATTTCCATCATTCCACATTGTTCCTCGTAAACAGCTTCATCGCATTGCTCTTTAATTTCTGGTTCAACTATGTGATATACTGCAAGTCCTAGTGCAATTCCTGCTAGAGGGCCTGCATATGTTGGGTCTCCTGCTGCTACTGTTTCTGCTGAAAGTCCTGATGCTTCCGCTTCAGCTCCCCCAATAATAACTACCATATTTTCAGCGCCAAACTTTTCAGTGAGGTCTTTTACTCTTTGTTGGATCTCCAGATCCATAGCTCCTGCGGCTGTTCAGACAAAGCATTCCGTTGATGCGAATACTACTTCTCCTCCACCAGATATTACGCAAGCTTCTATTGCAGGACCTGGTATTCCGTCTCTATCACCAATTGCTATAACTTTTTTCCCTTTTAACATTTTCATCTTCCTCTCGTGTTTATATTTCTAATTATTTTTGATATTTTTTATTTAATTCTATATATATGAAATTACCAACTAATTTCTTTACAAATAACCCTTATTTAAAGTAATATTAATATCCTTTAGCTGTTAAATAGTTAAATCCTACCTCGCTAGTTGCACCAGTTATAACTTGAATTTCAGCATAAATAGAACCGTCTGCTCCAAGGCTTCCCATATGTCCACCAGCTATTATATCTGCTGCTTCCATATGTCCAATTATTTTTTTCATTGGAGGAAGTGTAATTACTTCATTAGCATTTCCACCAGTTACAACTGCATCACCATGAGGTGTTGAGTCAGCCAGTGATTGAGAACTTCCATCTTGACCAGCATATTCATCAGTTAAAAGTACAGTTTTAACTCCTTTTGCAGTAATCTTATTACAGTTCATAACAAGATCAGCATCTGGATTACCAAAGCCCTCTTCTGAAATTATAGCAGCATCTGCTCCTATAAATTCAACTAATTTTGCTACCATGTTAGATGATCTCTCTTTATCTGCTAAGTATACATTTTCATTTGTTATGATACATCCCATAAAGTTAATATCCTTACCATGTCTTTCATATAAATCTTCAATTATTGGATGATTCATATGTACGTAGCTTGGATTTTTGTCACAAGCAGAAACGCAGTTACCGCTTACTATAGCTCCATCAAATATTTCTGTTGGATAGATAAAAGTAGGTATTATTTTTTTAGCATCTACTCCATAAACATAAGTATCATGCAATAATCCTTGTGTTTGAAGCATGTATACATATACTACTTTTGGTAATTCAGGGTATAGTTTAACTTGCTGCAGTAGTGGTAAAGTTTCAAATGTTTTCACTTCATCAGGTTCAACATTTTTTCCAGCTTTGCCAAGATAAACAGCAGCTTTAAAACCTACCATTCTAACAGCTTCTTCATGATCATGTTGCAGTATTCCCTCTTTTGGTTCGCAAGTAATTACTAGGTTGTTTGTTTTTGAAAAAGGTGTATATTTAGCTCCTTCTCCGCACATATCAACTATTCCTTCTTGGAATCCAACGATTTTACCAGTTGTTATAACGGCTGCCCCTTTAAGAACGTGAGTTCTTCCTGAACCTACTGTATCAACTTTGTTTATAAATCCTGGGAATATTCCACCACCACCGCTAACTTTAACTCTTGGCTCTACTACGTCTTTTACTGGAATTATTCTAACTTCTTCACCTGGTCTTGCTATATCGAAATTGATACTTTGAAGTCTTTCATCTCCACTAACTTCTTTTAATAATTCCTCTTTTTTTACATAAAGAACTCCACCCTCAACCTTTGTTTCTGATCCAAACTGAATATCTTTAATAAATATATTTCCTATCTCTAGACGCAAAACATTCACCTCCTATGATATATAAGTATATATCTAATAACTTATAATTTTTCACTATAAGCTTTAAACCAAATTATAATGTATCTTTATATTATTTTATAATGTATTATGATAATCTTTTATAAAGTTTTCTACGTCATCTAATGAAGAAATTTTATCAGGTGTTATTGTAGCAACTTTTTCTCCACCCTTATATAAGATCATTGTTGGAAGTCCTAAAACTCTTTGAGCTATAGCTGTTCTTCTTGCTCCACCGATGTTTAAAGAAGCAAATTTAATTTTATCTGCATATTTTTCTTCTAGTGCATGTACTCCTGGCATAAGCTCTACGCAAATTTCACATTTATCTCCCCAAAAATCAACAAAAACTGGTTTTTCTGATTTTAGTACTTCAGCTTCAAAATTCTCTTTATTTAATTCTACCATTACTAATACCTCCTAAAATTTTGGTTAATGTTATTTCATTTGTATTAATGAAATAAATTATTTTTATATGTATCTAAAAGATTATGCCTTTTATCTAAAAGTGTTATACCTTTATTTAAAAAGTTATTATCTTTTAATATAAACTAATTAAATTTGTCTTCAATGTAATGTTCAGCATGAGTAGCTGCTATTGCACCATCTGCGGCTGCTGTAATTACTTGTCTTAATAATTTTACCCTTATATCTCCAGCTGCATATACTCCTGGTATATTAGTTCTCATTTCTTCATCAGTAATAATGTCTCCTCGTTCGCTCATAGTAATCATCCCTTTAAATAAATCTGAAATCGGCAGATATCCTACAAATACAAAACATCCATCTACCCTTAAATCACTAAGTTCTCCAGTTTTAACATTTTTAAGCACTAAGCCTTCTAAGATTTCATCGCCCTTAGCTTCTTGAATTATTGAATCCCAAACGAACTTTATTTTTGGATTTTTAAAAGCTTTTTCTTGAAGTGACTTAGCAGCTCTTAATTCATCTCTTCTATGTATCACTGTAACAGTCTCTCCAAATTTAGCTAAGTATATAGCTTCAGATATAGCTGAATCTCCGCCGCCAAAAACAGCAATGTCTAAATCTGTAAAGAAGTCAGCATCGCAAGTTGCACAATAAGATACGCCTTTTCCTCTTAGTTCTATTTCATTTTTAAATCCACCAAGTCTTGGGTAAGCTCCTGTAGCAATTATAATTGTTTTAGCTTTGTAAGTTTCTTTCTTACATTGAATTGTTTTAATGTCACCTTGAAGCTCAACTTCAACAACTTCTTCTTTTACAAATTGTGTTCCAAAATCTTCTGCTTGCTTTTTCATTCTTTTGCTTAGTGAAGTTCCTGTACACCCCTCAATTGAACCTGGATAATTATCTAATTCATCTGTTGTAGTCGCCTGTCCACCAAACTTTGCTCTTTCAATTATTAAAGTATCCATTCTTGATCTTGATGCATAAAGTCCAGCAGATAATCCCGCAGGACCTCCACCGATAATTATAGTATCGTAAATATGTTCCATAACTCCATCCTCCTCATTTTTCATATGCTTAATTTATTGCATGATCTATTAAATCAGAATCTATAAGTTGAAAATCAAGCAATATCTTCTCATTCCACTGTGGTATACTAAAATCTTTCAAAAATTTTTCTGTAGTCATAATACTCTCTTCGATTATAGATAACGATTGCAAGTCAACTTTCAATAATTTCTCTTTTGATATACAAATAGTTCTATAAGGTGTTTCATTTGGTTTTATACTGCTCATTAAAGGGTGAGTTAGCAACCTATGACCTACATGAATATTATCTCTAACTTTTTTCAGAATATCCATCATAGTTCCTTCAATAAATACTACCTTATATTTGGCTTGGAATAATTCTTTTGACATTGGATTATTTGTAAAAATAATTAATGGTTCTATCATTTAGTACCTCCTTGCTATTCTCTGGGTACGAAACAGTTATTAATTGTTTTGCTCTTATACACCTAATCCAAATTTTACAACTACAAAAAAGACAGGTATAAAAGCCCCTTGTGCCTTATACTCTGTCTTTTAACCTGAGAGGTTTACTCCGTCGGTGCTATTCGCTTTCCAGAGATATGTCCATTTTTGGTACTTTTGCCTGAGAGATTCATGTTGCATAGGCTGCAATACTTACTCCTTCGGCTATCTTAAAAGGATTAAATCATTTTATTTTATAATAATAAAGATTTACCCTGTAATAATTTAAGATCATCTCCCTAAAATATCATCCATTTCAATATTAAATTTTATTTATCTTTTATCATTAATTCATTATTCGTTTACATTATACACTATTTTTTTTAGTGTAACCACAATATTTTTAATATTATCTATTTTATTTTTCTATAGTTATGATTTATATATCAAATAGTTGGTTATTATGTTATCATTTACTAATTTTCTTAAATTTTTTAAAAAAAATAAAATTATTAATGTTATTATTGCATTTTATATAATAGTGTTTTGTTTATTTAAATCTGTGTCTAGTCTATCTTTTCAGATTCCTTATTTCATCTCTGGAAAGCCTACTTGCCTAAGAGCTTCATATGCGGTAATAGCAACAGTATTAGAAAGATTAAGGGACCTTGTTGTTTTATTTATCATGGGTACTCTTATACATCTTTCAGGATCACTATCTCGAACACTATCAGGAAGTCCTGAAGACTCACGCCCAAAGATAATAAAATCTCCTTTTTTATATTCTACTTCTGAATATAATTTTGAAGCCTTTGTTGTAGAATAATAGAATGTAGACTCTTTATATTTTTTTCTAAGCGCCTCATATGAATCATGTATCTCAAGGTCTAGAAAAGGCCAGTAATCTAACCCTGCTCTTTTAAGTTGTTTCTCCTCTAAACTAAATCCTAAGGGTTTTATAAGATGAAGTTTGCAATCAGTAAGCACGCAGGTTCTTCCTATATTACCGGTATTTTGTGGGATTTCGGGTTGAAATAAAACTATATTTAAATTCATAATTTGCTCCTCCTTGCTTTGCAGGCAATAAAAAACTATTGTTAATTATTTCACTCCAATTATTTAAGTATACAAAGCCATATTACCCTAATTATTCTAAATAGTAAAGATATAGTGAATTAATATGCCATCACTTTATCCTAAACTATAATAGCTTCTCAATGATTTCTGCTCTTTTATAAGCTCGATTTGTTATTTCTTTTGGATAACACATATACTCTAAAAGTTTAATGGCATTTCTTGTTTGAGAAATACCTTTTTTTATTTTATAATCAAAACTTAATCCCTTATTTGTATCAACCTTTTCACTAAAGTAATAAAACTCATAATTTTCTTTTAAAATATCCACAAGCTCTCTATCATGAGTAGCTACAATAGAAATACTGTTACCATTATTTATATAATTTAATATTTCTGCCGACATAGAAATTCTCTCTATGGGATTTGTACCCCTAAATATTTCATCTATAGGGCAGAATACAGGAACACCCTTTTCTAGTGCTTTAATTATTCTAAGTATTGATTCTACCTCCGCCATAAAGAAACTTTTTCCCTTTGTTAAATCGTCACTCGGACTAATGGATGAAACTATATTGAAAAAAGGAGCCTTATACTCTTTAGCTAAAACAAAATAAAAGCTTTGAGCCAGAATTATATTTACTCCCAGCATTCTTAAGAAAGTAGACTTTCCAGCCATATTTGTGCCTGTAAGCACAATACCTCCATTTTCTATATTAATTGAGTTCCCAACAGCATTCTCTATAAGTGGATGTATTCCTTCTTTTATACTTAACGTAATTCCACTTAGAAATACAGGTTTTACACACTGCTGAATTAAATTATGCTCATACCCTGAAATAGAAATTAATGCTTCTATTTCTCCAACTATATAATAAAGGTCCATTAAAACTTCTTTTTCTTGTTTTATTTTATCAGCTATAGAATAGTAAGCAGTTTCTTCTAAAAGAAATAAAACTGAAAGAGGTTCAAATAATCCAGCCCACATATTTATAAATCCTATTAATCTCGTGCCCCTGTCTATACCCTTTATGGATTTAAGCATAGAGTTTATTTTATCTCTATAGTAAATAATATCTTTGTTATCTATACTTACAATTTTTTTAGCTGCCACAATATTTTTTCTTAAATAAATTATACCATTAGTCTTAATAGCTTTTACTTCCCTAGTGTTTATATGAATATTAATATAACTTAATACAAACAGAGCTATCATAAATTTCACATTTACAAATATCGATAGAAGGATTATGGTTAATGGTACTACTTTCCCCATAAAAGTATATATATAATATTTTGTTTTATTTATGGTAAGATCATTCTCAATCATATCTAAAAAACCATTTTTGAAATCGTTATTTAAGTTAAAGAAAACACACTGAAGACTCTCCCTCAACTTACTATTTTCTTTAAATATATGGATTAATCCTCCCCTTTCTTTTAACTTTTCCTTTTCCATTAAAGGATTTCTTAGCATTGTATATAAAGCTGCTTCTCCTGAACTGCTATAGGTTCTATCCAATTTTTCGTATACCTTATTCATATCTAAATCCGACCATGTTTGATTATCTAAGGTATATTCATTCTTTTTTCTCATATCATAAAACTTTCTAATCTTCTCAAAATTTCTTACCTTATCAATATCTTTGTTATTATCATTTCTTATTAATCCTAAAACTCTTTTATTCAGATATTCCTGTAGAGTATTTAAGATCCTTTCTCCTATATTCAAGTTTATTTTCCCCCTTTTTACTCTTCTGCTCATTTGATATTACAATTGTATCATAATATGGATCTTAAGCATAAAAATCGTCCCATTATTTAGTTAATAATGGGACTTAATGTTAATCTTTATCCTCTTATACATTGTTGCTTTTCACATTATAATTTTTTAGTATTTATCCACATCTTAATATCTTGTTCACTAAAAGTTCCATCTGCAACTTTTAAACCACTTTATAAATATATATATATTAATTATATACTACAATGGCATAAAATACTCTTATATTTCTAATTCCCACTCAATTCAAAAGTATAATTTATGCTTATGTTTGTAATTTAAAAGCTATGTTTGTAATTATCCAACCAAACTCTCAAAATACCTGAACCAAATCCATATAAATAAAAGTAAATAGAACAGAATCTTTTGAATCCTTCTAAATATTCCCTTGAGCCTTATTGAAAATAATATTCCTAAAATGACTGACACAAATATAAACGCAAAGAAATATTGATGTCTAACAAATAACTGATCCCGTATTTGCCAATACAACACTGTCTGCAAATTTGCTGTAGGATAATTAAATGGTATCCACTGAATACTCATTAAAGTTAACAAAATAAAACTAATTATTGTAATAAACATAAACCTTTTCCAATCAATTCTCTTTCTCATACTTAAAAACTCCTTCGATTACCTCCCAGTAGTATATTATATAGTTGCTATTCCTATTTGTATTTTATATATTGCTTGCTTCTACTTATTGGTCTTATCATATAATTTATAAAATGAAATAAAAACGGATATGCTACTATATATAAATTTGGTAAATTATATATAATTACTATAATTCCGAAAATACTCATACACATTGAATTTAAAATAGAAATATACAACTGAAGTTTTAAAAATTCTCGTTTATTGACAATGATGAACTTATCACTTCTATTATAGATATTGACCTTATTTTTAAATATAATAGATTCGATTAGATACCCTACCCCTCCAACAATAATTGCCAACCCAACTATATTCAACTCGATTCCCTCTTGTTTATGCCGCAATAATCTTCAACTTTCACTTAGCTTATATGATAGTTATCAAGCTTAGGTATTTTTGTTAGATTATGCTAACAAAAGTATAATCTAAGAAAAAACTCTTAACTTGAATTTTCAGATTATCCTCTTCTCTATATTTAAATAACAATGTTACTTAATATTACTATTAAAATGGAAGATCATCTTCATCACTTAGAATTAACTCATTTTCTCCTAGGTCATTATAAAGAAATTCATCATTTTCCTCAAAACAATCACAGAAGATTTCGTCATTTATATCTGTTAAAAATATATCTCCCTCTTCATTGTCTGTATTATTTTTAAATCTTAAAGTAAACATATCCATAACTTCTTGGCTTACTAATTTTACATTTTCTCTACTATCTTTTAGATATGCTTCAAGCATCTTCCTATTTTGTTTGGAAAGATTTGAATATCTTGTTAATTTGTAAATCTTATCTATCGCAATTTCTTCTGACTGTTGTGCCCCAGATTTTTTAAAACATTTTTTGCATATATGACTTGCATGTCCTTTTCCCGTAAATTTTTCATTAGCTTTTATTTCTCCACATACTTTGCAATAATGTCCCTTATATTTCTTTTTCTTAGCCATCTTTCGTTATCTCCATATCTTTTCAAATTTTATTAAAAGTTTATATTGCCTAGAATGCATTCCCTTCACCCTAGTAATTCACATTATTTTTTAAAATACGTACAGAAAAATGAATGTCTAAGAATAAGTTTATGTTTTTCTAGTAACTGTAAACAAATGAATTTTAGAATACTTGGCGAGTGAATGCATGTGGTCGTATGAAATTTCTAAGGAGTAACTTGCAATAAGAGGCGAAGGGAATATTGAAATTCTATTTAGAAATTCTTCTTTTGAAAATATAAAATTCTCGTAAGCCTGCCAGGACGGCAGGCTAGCGAACCTGAGCCAGGATGGCGAATGTGAGCGCTAGATAATTTCACATTTTCAAAAGATTAGAATTTCTTAATGGAATTTCTAGTTTAAAGTTCGTTTGCAAGACACGCAGGATAAATTTTGGACTTCCCTCTGTTATACCTCTAATACAAACTTCTCAATAACCTTTGCTACTCCATCACAATTATTATTATCAGTAATGTACCCCGCAGCCTTCTTTACATCCTCGTCTGCATTTCCCATAGCAATTCCAAGTCCTGCAAATTTAATCATAGATAAATCATTTTCACTATCTCCTATACACATAACCTGCTCTTTACTTATTCCATAATAATCAGCTAAAATTTTAACCGCGCTTCCCTTTGATACTCCACTATTCATCACTTCAAAATTATTATAATTAGAACTTACCACTTCAAAGTCCGCCATACCTTTTAAGGAAGTTTTTGCGTCCTGTAATTTTTCTATATTGTCATCTATTGCTATTCCCTTAAAAATTTCCTTTTCATATTTCTCAAATACATCATTCCAATCTTCCACTAACTGAATTTTAATTTGATTATCCTTTGGTAGTGTTTTATTAACTTCCTCATAAAAACGTGAAGAATATATCAATTTCTCTGTGAAAACCGTATTGCTGGTATAATAATGTGGATATAAATCATACTGTCTAAACACCGATAGAAGTTTTTTGCATTTTTCTGCCCCTAAAGTTGCCTTGTAAACTACTTCATTTCTATCCTTTTCCCTAATATACGCACCATTTGAAGCTATTACAGGTGACTTAACTCCCAAAAGCTCTGAGAAAAAATCCGCAGAAGTAAATATTCTTCCCGTACACACTGCAATCCTTATGCCCTTTTCATTGGCTAACCTTATAGCTCTAAGATTTCTCTCACTAATAATTTTTTTGTCATTTAACAGTGTACCATCCATATCAATACATATTAATTTATAATCCATACTTTTGCCTTCCTTCTTTGTTTTTATTTAATTAATCTTAAGTATATATATAATAGACCAGACTATTATTAACAGTGTATCATAAGCTAGCTTTAATATAGACTAGCCTACTGACTTTTATTTTATATTACCTAAGTACTTATTCAATAAATATCGGATCCTTCCTTCATAATCTTTCAAATATCCCTCCAAAAATTCATAGTATTCTATATTATTTAGTGTCATCCCTAAATGATTACCATAGAATTCTTCATATGCCCCGTCCACTAAAATTTTCATTCTTTCTTTAAGCTCCAAATTTGTTATGCCTACAGCAAATTCCAAATCGCCTTGATATTCCGGCTTAACTATTTGCACTGTAGCTAACCTATAAATGTAATAATTATATAGTGATGTTACTTTTTTAGATTTTAATAGATTCCTACGTCTTATAAATACTTTTATGATTCGCATAATAATAAATAATATAACTACTGATAATATATTTATTACCTTAAGTTGCACATCTGAAAGTAGTCCTACCTCCCCTGACGATACTCCTTCTTCGTGTTCAATATCCCTTGTAATGTTTTGTGGTTTGCGAATCATGTTTATATCCACTTCACCTGTATTTCCAATTTTTTTCTGTTGTTCTTGAATCTTTTTTAATTTTCTTTGCATGTCCTCTGATGCAGTAGGAGATGCATCTGCTATTGTCCACATATTCGAATATTCCGAAGCTCCAAGTAAGACTTCACACCAAGCATGGGCATCAGAATTAGAAACACTATATAGTCCACTAGTATCTTTTTTGCCAGAAGTTTTAAATCCCTCTACATATCTTGTAGGGACTCCTGCAATCCTACACATCACAGTCATAGCTGTATTAAAATAAGTACAATACCCTTTTTTCTCATGGAATAAAAAATAATCAATAAATTCACTATTCTCTGGCACCACTGAAACCTGTAAATCGTAAAGATAATTTTCAATTAAATATTTTTTAATTTTTAATACCTTTTCTATGCTAAGATTCGAATCTTTTGTAATATTTCGGACTAAGTCATAAGTGTTTTTCGAAATATTTTTTGGCACCTGAAGATATTCCCCATAATTTTTCAATACTTTAAAATCCTCACTGTATCTATATGTAAATTTATCTTCAACGGGAGAATTTTTTATATTAAAAGTATTTATACCCTCATATTTAGGTTGTAGCAAATAATCCATAGGCAAATAATACTCATCACCGCTTGCATAATCAACTCCCTCTAAAATTTTTGTACGAGATTCCTGTACATCCTCAATAGAATCAATTACATCACTATATTTATAAAAATCTACATTATACGGTTTTATTACTAAATCTTCACTTAAAACTGTAGGTGCCTTATCATAAAATAAAGTTCCCTCCACACCCACATTAAATGTATAGTTAGGTACAAATATTGTATTAGTTTTGAATTTTTTATTTGGATATATAGTTAATGAATTTTTATTGTCAATCGAGCTTTTTCCATAACTTAAAAATTCCATATAACTACCTTCCAATTTTTTATAATAATTTTCTTTAACTTTAGTCCACTTTTTTCCGTCATAAAAATCTTTTACATTACCCTTTAAATAATAAGGTTTGTCACTTTTAACCACAAAAGCCTCTTGATAATTCAAAGAAATAGGTCCACCCAACCTTTTATCATTATTACTATACCCAGAAGTAGATAAGCTATATCTTTCTTTCTTTGTTGATGATTTTCGTGAAGCTTCTGATGCAAATTTATTTTCAAAATAATTACCAAAATGGCTCAAGTCACTGCCCTTATACTCCTGTGGTAGCATAAGTGTTATTTTAGAAATTAACAATGATATTAAAACTCCATAGATTAAAATTGAAACAAATTTTAAAGATACATTTACTCCATCCTTCTGACATTCGTGAATACTTTTTATGTAGCTCATAATAATGAAAGTCAATGAAGTGATAAATAGATATAGAAATAAATACTCTATAACCACAGCAGAAGAATTAGAAAACCATAGTGTAATAACTACCCCAAGCGTAAATATTAATATAAACTTCTTAAAAAGCCTAAATGTTATCCATAAAATCAAAGCAGTAATTAAAGGAATACCTATTATTATTAGAATTTTATATTGATTAAAATAAGTAATAGACCCTTCATATATAAGATTATTTAAAATAATAATGTTTTTTAAAAAATATCGATTCACTATAACATTAATAAATTCAGCTTCTTTAAGATAAAAAACAACACCTACACTAAATATAAACAATGTAAACAGGACCCTATAACTTCCTTTTCTGAGAACAAAATCGTATAACCAATAAATTAAAAAACCTATTAAAAATAATATGCTTGTAAATTTATAATTAAATTTTTCAATATATAAACCTTTCTCTAAGAGTCTTAAAACAAAGTTAAAGTTTATAATGATTAGAACTATATATATGAGTTTTCCTCTTATCCACATCATTGCTTCACCTCTCTATGAGTTCCTTAAAATTAATACATTCTATCCCCATATTTTTAAGAAGATTAATGTTTTTAACAAAAAAATTGTTTTTAATTTCATCAAGGGGCTGTACATAGTAAAATACACTAACTCTATATCCCATATCTTTTAAATTCATAAGTACATTCCTTAACTTGTCATCAACAGATATGCTTACAATTCCCATCCAATTACCTTTAGATATATGTTTTAAATTTAATTTTATAAAGGTAGTAAATTCTAAAGTCCCTTCACTTTTAATTTTTAGGAACAATTCCATTATCCCAAGAAAATCTTCTTTGCATTCTACATTCACTTTTTTTTGCTGCTTTGCATTAATAAACAAGGTAGTTTTAATTCTAGTATTCATCATATATTTAGTTAAAGATAATGAGAAATCCACCATATCTTCCTCAATAATTCCATTTAACCCAACTTGCAAGTTATCAACATGCATATTCATAAATAAATTACACTCTTTTCCAGAAATCATATCATAATTCTTTACATACAATTCTCCATGCTTGGCGCTCAATTTCCAATGTACTTTTTTAAGATTATCCCCTGTATTATACTTCCTTACATCTTTGACTAATGTAAAATTTTCAATTCCATTCTTGCTATTAATAAGATTTTCATAACTATCCAGCCCACTTAAATTTATATTACTTAAATCATAAACCTTAGGATATACCTTTATATCAAGATTCTTGTGGATGTTTTTTATTAATTTGAAAATATAGAATAGATCCTTGGCTTCCAAATAAATGTCTCCAAAATCATAAATTCCCCTTTTTTCGAAAAAAAATTTATTATTAATCCACTTACTCTTATCTGCACCTATAAAAATCAAGTCTCCTCTGTATCCTTCTATTAATGAAGCTAATATTTTGCTTTCAACATAAACATAGGGCATAGGTATTAAGCCTGAATTTTCTACTATTATTGTAATATTAGCACTGTCTCCCACATTATAAATTTTACTGTCATATTTTAATTTAACATCCAAACTCTTTTTAACTACAAACATATAAGTCATTCCTAAAATTATGCTAACTGACAATATATAAAATATTGAATATGGTAGATTCCCTCCTGATATAAAAGCAAAAATAAAAGCCACTATACTCAAAATAACTACTTTTTTATTTACCCTAATCATGTTATTTCACCTTAGGAACTTGAATAGTTTTTAAAATATCTAAGATCACCTGCTGCGTACTATAATTATTAGCTCTAGCTGACGACGTCAATATTATTCTATGGCTTAAGACAATCATTACATTTTCTCTTATATCCTCGGGTATAATGTAATCTCGCCCATTTATAAGTGCAGTAGCTTGTGCAACTCTTTGAAGTGCCAAAGATGCTCTTATGCTTCCACCTAACATTATGAAGATATTATGCCTAGTGGCATTTACTATCTTAACTATATATTCATTAAGTTCTTTTCCCACATGTATATCTCTAACTTTTTTTTGTAAATATATAATATTTTCATCTGTGGCAACAGGTTTTAATTCTTCAAAAGGATTATTTTGCCTATACAAATCTAATATGTCCACTTCAGAATCTATTTCAGGGTAACCTATTTGCACTTTAATCATAAATCTATCTAGTTGTGCCTCTGGTAATGAAAAAGTACCTTCATACTCTATAGGATTTTCAGTAGCTAAAACTAGGAAGGGCTCTTTTAGTTTATATGTATTTCCACCTTCTGAAATTTGTTTCTCTTCCATTGCTTCTAGCAGTGCAGACTGTGTTTTAGGTGAGGTACGATTTATCTCATCCGCCAATATTATATTAGAAAAAATAGGCCCTTTTTTATATTCAAACTCCATGGTTTTTGGGCTATATATAGACACACCAATAATATCTGAGGGTAAAAGGTCAGGAGTAAATTGGATTCTACTATATGACAAATTTAATGATTTTGCCAAAGCTTTTATAAGCGTGGTTTTTCCCACACCCGGCACATCTTCAATTAAAATATGACCATTGGCTAATATTCCTTTTAATATATTGTATATTTGTAGTCTCTTTCCCAAGATAACCTTTTCAATATTATCTGCAATCTTACGGACTAATTCCACATCATTTGTCATAATTTATCCCCCTCGCCTCACTTTAGGTATAAAACCTATAATATTATAGTAATTATATAATATCATCATTTTCATGATTTATCCATAAATTCAATTTTTGAACTTAGATTCAATTATCAATTTATAAATTATAATAATTTTTAATTTTCGTGATTTTTATTTAGATCACGCTAACAAAAGTTATATTGCTAGGAATGCATTCTAGCAATATATATTTTTCGTTATAGCATAATATAAGAAAAAACATAACGTTAATTAAAACGTTATGTTTTCATAAATATGTATTATTGAGGTGTTACTACTGGCGGTACTATTGGTACTGGTGTTGGTGCCGGTGTTGGTTTTGGTTTTGGTGTTGGTGCTGGTTTTGGTGCTGGTGCTGGTTTTGGTGCTGGTTTTGCTGCTGGAGGTACTTCTGGAGCTATGGTTGTCTTTTTCTTAGTACCAACTTTTATAATGCCATTGATAACTTTAAATGTATCCTTATTTATAACCTCAGTACCAATTAACTTACCATTTTCATAGGTTTTTCTAGATACTTTAACTTTATATCCATTATAACCAGTTTTAACAATTTCACTTTCACCCTCATACTTATTTAAATCTTTTATTATTTCAGTTTTTGGCTGAGTAACTTCCAATATTTCACTTACCACTTCATAAGTTCTTTTAGTTAATGTAGAATTAGAATACACATTAAAATATACATTTTTATTTGATACATCGCCTTCAATATATATTGGATACTTAGTAGTATTTTTAAACTTGTAATCAAGATTACCATAATCAACTGTAGCATCCTGCCCTTTTGGTACATATCCTGAAGAAATTGTGTGATGAGTTCTTTCTACAGAAACAATTTCAGTACTTAGTATTGCATTATACAAAGTAGATGAAACCTGACATATTCCACCACCTAGACCTTCTTCTACTTTATCTCCAATAATTACCCCTGCACTTTGATATCCTCTTCCAGATGTTCTCTCTCCTACAGTTCCATTAAAGCTAAAAACATCCCCCGGCATAAGTAGAGTGCCATTAATACTTTTAGTTGATAGTCCTATATTAGTTGATCTACCCTCAGCTGAACTTCCAAAGTTCGTAGAATAACCAGATACTTTTTTATTTATTGTTTTTAACGTGGCAGTTGTTATTTTAGGCTTTACTTGTGTTATTGTTGCTACGATACTTACAGCATCTTCAGAAACAGCCCCATTAATTTTACTTTTGATGTCTTTTTTTAATTTTATTACATCAAGCTTTCTTCCAATAACATCGTCAGTAACGTTAAAATTGCCCCTACCAACCATAGTTATAGTTGCATTTGCAGCTTTTTTATCTGTATCTTTAGCTATTTCTCCTAACATCTGATCAACAATCTTATCATTATACTCAAAGGTTAGTTTTATTGACTTTTCTACAGGTTTATTTATAGCTTTATATTTTTGAAACATATTCATGTCTCTTCCATAGCTATAGGCCTTTTCTATAGCTTCATTGATATCATACTTTGCATCTAACTTTGAATAGTCTAAGGTATATTTTTTCTCATCACTTAGTATTTGTATTTTTTTCTTAACTACCTGACTTGAATACTTGTCCACCATTATTTTTTTGGCTTCTTCCTTTGTTTTACCTGTTAAATCTTCATTTTCTATTTTAACTGAAGGTAAAATTAATGAATCCCAATGTTTTACTTTAAAATAAGAATAGCTAGTAAATATAACAATCCCTACCAAAATAACAATTCCCAATATTATAATTGCTCTTTTCTTCATATAATTTCTCCTTCTCTACTCTTTGACATTATACTACAAACATATTAATAATCCCACCTCCTTTTATTATTTTATACTTTTTTTCACATCTAATTATTACTTTCATCCATATTTTAGTTTGAATTTTACATTTTTTATGGTAATATTATGCATATACTAATTTAATGTCAAAGGAGTAATAATATGAGTTATAATGAAGCTAAAATTAAATACTATTTAAGCAATGTTTTATCAATATCTAGCCCTTCAGGTTATACTGAAAAAATAATGAGCTATATAAAAGAAGAGCTAGATACTCTAAATGTACCCCATTTCACCACCAATAAAGGTGCAGTTGTGGCTACCTTAAAAGGTAAAAACAATGATTATCAAAGAACTCTTTCTGCTCATGTGGATACCCTTGGAGCAATGGTAAAAAAGATTAACTCCAGCGGTTCACTGGCAATAGACCCTATAGGTGGATACATGATGAATTCAATAGAAGGGGAAAACTGCACCATAGAATCTATCCTTGGTAAAACCTTCACTGGAACTATTCAGAGCACAAAACCTTCAGTACATATTAGTGGTAACGATGCACGTGAGCTTAAAAGAGATTCTGAAAATATGGAGGTTATTCTCGATGAAAAAATCTCTTGTAAAAAAGATGTTGAAGAATTGGGCATAAGAGTTGGTGATTTTATATGCTTTGATACAAGAACACTATTTACTGAAAAAGGCTTTATAAAATCTAGGCATTTAGATGATAAAGCTTCAGTTGCAATTCTACTATATGCCATCAAACACATAGTAGACAATAACATTGAACTTCCATATACAACTAACATATTTATTAGCAATTATGAGGAAGTTGGACATGGCGCTTCTGCAGCATTACCAGAAAAAACTAAAGAATTTTTATCTGTAGATATGGGTTGTCCAGGGCTTGATCAAAATTCTTCAGAATATAGTGTATGCATCTGTGCTAAAGATTCCTCTGGTCCCTATGATTTAGGTCTAAGAAAAAAATTAACAGATATATGCGAAAAAGAAAATATAGATTATAAAATAGATGTTTACCCACACTATGGGTCCGATGCTTCAGCCGCTCTAAGAGCTGGCTATGACATAAAAACAGCATTAATTGGGGCTGGGATTTTCGCCTCACACGGCTATGAAAGAACTCATATGGATTCTATATTATCTACTTTAGATTTAATAATTTCATACTGTTCACAAGAATAATGAATATTTACCATTACCAATAATTATTTTATTGCTTGTTGAAAAAGTTATAAGAAATATATAAAACTTTGTAATTTTATATAAAAAACTACACCATAATTTTCTATAGAAAATTATGGTGTAGTTTTAATAATATCTTTACACAACTGTATATTATATTTAGCCTAGGATATTTAAAATTAGCTACAAAATCTGTGCTTACCAATTATTTTTATAAGAGTCCTTGACCATATCCACTTATTGGTACTTGTTGCAGGATTAAAATAAAATACTGCTCCTCCAGAAGGATCCCATCCGTTTATTGCGTCTCTAGCAGCTCTTGTAGAGCTCGCTTCAATTTTTGCATTTATTTGCCCATCTACTATAGCTGTGAATGCACCTGGTTGATAAATTACTCCTGCTATCGTAGACGGAAATCTCGCATCGGTAGTTCTATTTAGAATTACTGCCCCAACAGCAACCTGACCTTCATAAGGTTCTCCTCTAGCCTCACCATTTATGAGCCTAGCTACTAAATCCACATCTTTATTATTGGTAACGTTGTTAGAAGTTGTTCCACTAGAAGCCGTTGTACTAGGATTAATTCCTATGGCTGCTAATGTTTCTGTTCCTACCATTCCATCTACCTTGAGTCCATTGCTTTTTTGAAAGGACTTAACAGCAAGATAGGTGTTGTAACCATATATTCCATCAATGTTATCATTATAATATTCCCAATTCTTTAATTTAGTTTGAATCTGTATAACCTGATCACCACTCGAACCATATTTGTAAAAATCCGCCAAAACAGTCTTGCTAGCAATATTAAAATAAACTTGACTTGAGAAATATGCAATTAAAATAATCATAACCACAGCAATGCCTCTTTTTATTATGTGCTTTTTAATCTTCAAAAGTACCCTCCTTAAATTAAGCAATTTCAAGTAAATATAGCTTTAACACTCCATTTATTTTGCGCGCCTAATATATACACTTTATTAATAGCATTAGTTTATGCAAAATTCCAAAAAAAATACACTGTGCTACTTATTAGTAACGCAGTGTATTTTTATATAATTTTTTTAAGTTTTCTTTTCCATCTAGGAGACAATAGTTCTTCAATTATATCGTTCATAATTACTATTCCACATAATTTTTCGTCGGAATCCACTACAGGTAAAGATATTAAATCATATTTCAAGGCAACTTCAACTGCATCCTCAATATCTTGGCAATCTTTTATCTTAATAACTTTTTCATCCATAATGTCTTTCAATTTTTGTATTGGAGCTGAAAGTACTAAATTCCTGAGTGAAATAGACCCTTGTAATTTTTCATCTTCATCTACAATATAAATATAATGTATTACCTCATCTTCAGGTTGAAGTTCTCTTAAAATCTCTATAGTTTCACTAGCTGTAATATTTACATTAAAAGATATAAAATCTTTATTCATTATGCTTCCCACAACTTCATCGGGATACTCCATAAGATTTCTAATTTCTTCTTCATCTTCTTTGCTAAAGTTTAGAAGAATTTTTTCTACATCTACTTCCTTCATTTCATCTAAAATATCTGCAATTTCGTCATTAGGCATTTCATCTAAAATTTCTTGTGCTCTTATGTTATTTATAGTACTTAAAATATCTGCTTGAACCTCTGGTTGTAATGCCTCTAATGTATCTGCGGCTAAATCTTTATCTAAACTTTCAAAAATTTTATTTCGAGCCTCAGTATCTAGTCCCTCTAAGATATCCGCAAGATCTGCTGGATGGAGCTTGGTTAATTTTCCATAAGGTTGTGTTAGTTTTAAGCTATCCGCTACCATTTCCAAAGATTGAACACTTTCCCAAGTTATACTATTTTCTCTAGGTTTTTTACCTAATATATCATATAAAAATCTAATTACCCCATCCAATTTGTATTTTCTAGTTGCTGCAATAATACCAGATTCTACTGTTACAACTCTAATTTCTCCACCAATCTTATTCATGGTTAAATCATTTACTTTAACCACTTTTTTTCCGTTAACATCAACTATCTGTTTGTTTAACAAATTTTTAGATAAAAGGTAAGAGAATTTTCTAGGAATTATATCTTTAACTCCCCTTACTCTTAAACCCAACCCTTTTTCTTCTTTGTATATTTCTATATTTCTAAACTCATAATTAAAAATTTCTCTTCCATTTTTAATTTTATACCCTATAACTCTTGGATAACCCTGTTCCGTAGTAACATAAATATCATATAGCTTGCCAATATTATCGTCAAATTCATCATACACATTTTGATTTAATATTTCACTTAAAAAAAATTCAGAAATTTTTCCCATAAATATTCCTCCTCTTATGCAGAGAAATATTAAACTATAATTATTAACCCATTGATTTATAATCACTACTTACACTATATTAAGCACTAATGTAAGTATTTCTCTGCATATTACTATTAAATTTTATAATTAATTCTGACCTTCTAATCCGAGGGCCACCATCCATTTAATTTCACCCCTATAAATTTAGACTTATATATTAATAAATTTTTATGTTGTAATTTAGATACAAAAAAATAATCTCTCTATATTATTATATTATATATACTTCAAAATGCAACTAAAAAACAGAAATTCAATTCAATTTCTCCATTATGCTCTTTTAAGTAGTCCTAATGTATTATTTATCATTCTCTCTCATTATTGCTTTAAAATTCAAATATTTCTTTAATATTTCGTATTTTATAATCGCACTTTATTATTTACCAAGTTTAATAGTTCATATTTTTCAGTAGTTATGTTAATATTATTAGGTACATGAAAATAAATACCGATTTAAAAATATGATTATTTATTTACATGGCTCTTAACTAAAGTTAACAGAAGATGAACTTAAGTTCAACTAATCTGTGGGAGGATTATATGATAGTAAACAAACAATTTTTACCTATTAGCAACGCTGATTTAAAAGAAAGAAATATATCTCAATTAGATTTTATAATAATTACAGGGGATGCATATATTGATCATCCGTCCTTTGGAACTGCTATAATAGGAAGGACCTTAGAAAATCAAGGATTTACCGTAGGTATTATAGCCCAGCCTAATTGGGACAACGTAAATGATTTCAGAAAGTTGGGAAAGCCTAAATATGGTTTTCTTATAAATTCTGGTAATATAGATTCTATGGTTAATCACTATACTGTAGCAAAGAAAAAGAGACACACAGATCTTTATTCACCAGGTGGTAAGTCAGGTCACAGACCAGATAGAGCAGTAATTGTATATTGTAATAGAGCTAGGGAGGCTTTTAAAAATGTTCCGATTATAATTGGTGGCATAGAGGCAAGTCTTAGACGTTTTGCTCATTACGATTATTGGGACAATAAGGTAAGAAGAAGCTTATTAATTGATGCTAAAGCAGATTTATTAATCTATGGTATGGGAGAAAAAACTGTAGTTGAAATGGCTAATCTTTTTAGATATGGCATGACTATAGATAAAATGAATTCTCTACGAGGTACAGTATATGCTTCAAAAGAAATTGATCACCTTACAAATTTCATAGAAGTACCATCCTTTGAAGCTGTAGCAATTGATAAAAATGCTTATGCAGAAAGCTATAAATTGCAGTCCTTAGAGCAAGATGATATAAGAGGAAAGATTGTAGTTCAAAAGCATAACGATAGATTTGTCGTGCAAAACCCTCCTCAAATTTCACTAACTCAAAATGAAATGGATATAACTTATGATTTGCCTTACACTAGAACTTATCACCCTATATATGAAGATAAAGGTGGTATTCCAGCAATAAATGAAGTTGAATTTTCTATAACTAGCCATAGAGGTTGTTTTGGTAGTTGTTCATTTTGTGCACTAACCTTTCATCAAGGCAGAGTTATTCAAAACAGAAGCCAAAAATCCATTATAGATGAAGCAAAGCTTTTAACTACCCTAAAGAATTTCAAAGGATACATTCACGATATTGGAGGTCCTACAGCAAATTTTAGACATAGAGCTTGCAAGATTCAAGAAAAAATAGGTGTATGCAGAGATAAGCAATGCATGTATCCAACCCCTTGTAAAAATCTTATTATTGATCACACTGAATATTTGGATTTATTAAGAAAAGTAAGAATTTTACCAAATATTAAAAAAGTTTTTATTCGTTCTGGAATAAGATACGATTATTTGATTTTTGATAAAAACATTAAATTTTTTGAAGAATTGTGTGAACATCATATTAGCGGACAATTAAAAGTAGCACCTGAGCACATCAGTGATAAGGTGCTCACTCAAATGGGAAAATCAAAAAAAGATGTGTATGATCGTTTTGTAAAAAAATATTTTGAAATAGATAAAAAATTAAATAAAAATCAATTTTTGGTTCCATACCTTATGTCAAGCCACCCTGGAAGTGACCTGACGGAATCAATTAAATTATCAGAATATATAAAAGAAATGGGATACACCCCAGAACAAGTCCAAGACTTTTACCCAACACCAGGTAGTTTATCTACTACAATCTACTACACAGGAATTAACCCTTTCACCAAAGAGAAAGTTTATGTTCCAACTGAGCAAAAGGAAAAAAATATGCAAAGGGCACTGCTTCAATTTAAAAATCCAGAAAACTATACTATTGTAAAAGAAGCTCTATTAAAAGCTAATAGAGAAGATTTAATTGGTTTTGACAAAAAATCCTTGATACCACCAAGACCTATAAAGGCAACTAGTAATATTAAATTCTCAAGAAATAAAAAAACAAGAAAACCAAAAAAATAAAAAAGTATATATGGTTAGGTAGAAATACCTAACCATATATACTTTTTTGTTATTATAAAAATTATCAATTTACCTTTTAAACCTTAACAACCCATAATCCATAGTTGTAATCCAAGAAATATCCGCTAGCAATAACATTGCAAACTCTGTATTTATTGAAGTTAGAAGCACTGATATTACAGTAATAATAGAAGATATTATTATAAGTACAAGCCCTAGCTTATTAGAGTAGATTACACTAAAAAGCTTTATACCTTTAATGGCAAATAACAAATTTATTATAAGTAGAATCATATAACAATATGCTTCCAATTGTAACTCTATGGTGTATCCACAGTAACCTGATATATTAATATTTACGGAGGATTTATATATCACAATGGAGTAGGCAATACACAACAAAATACCCATAAGCAAAATATTTTTAAGCTTTATCTTATTATCTCTAGAAAAAATAAAAACCGAAATAATACCATATATTGGTATGTAAATTAAGTTTGTAAACACTAGTGGTTTTAATAAATATAAATAGCTTTGGTTTTTCGTAATAAAAAGGATTAGTAGAGCTATCCATCTAAATATCATTAAAATTAAAGCCACAGCACTTATTATCTTAATTTTTTTAGGTGAATAAAACAAACTAGAAATGATACCTTTGTATAATAAAAGACCCATCACTAACAGCAGTAAAAAATATATCTTCATTCATATACTCTCCCCAAAATTGCTACTGTTAATATTTATTAATTTTTTTCTAAAAATATGCACGCAACACATTAAAATAAATATGTAAAACTATATTTTAGACCCTAATATTGATATACCACCTTTTTCACATTCTATAAGCAATGGAAAATCCGGACCCCGTTCGCCGTCTATATCTGTAAGAATATCTTCAAAGCATTCTATTTCTAATTTATTAGTCTTAAAATATACAACACCGTCCACATTTTCTAAGTGTTCATTTCTTAACATCTTAATGAAAATATTTAAAATATTTTTCATATTTCCAGCCTTTACTATAATTACGTCTAAAAGTCCATCGTCTACTTTAGCCTTGTATGCAAATTTTAAATTTCCTGCTGTTTGTCCATTAAACACTAACATTAAATACATATAATCATCAAATGAAACCTCATCTGAAGTAACTTTTATTTTCAATTTTCTAAAATTAGGTAATTGTTCTAATCCTTTTACATAGTATGCCAATTTTCCTATAGTATTTTTTAAATTCATGTCCATCTTTTGTGATATATCTGTGAATAAACCTGTACTGGCTACATTTAAAAAATATTTATGATTTATCTTTCCTATATCTATCTTTTTCACTTTACTTTTTAATATTTGATCACAGGCTTCTTCTACATCTTGAGGCATTCCTATATAATTAGCAAAGTCATTTGCAGTACCTACAGGAATAATTGCTATAGGTAAATCAATTTTTCTTTTTTTCATCTCATTTACAACATTATCTATGGTTCCATCTCCACCTGCTATTAAAACATATCTATAACTTTTATCTATATCAAAAAAGGCATCTGATATAGGATTGTCTTTAGATATTCTATGTGGCACCAATATATGATGGTATTTATGATGAATCATTATTACCCTATCTAAATCTGATCCTATAGTGTTATCTCCAGAATATGGATTGTAAATAAATTTCACCTTATGCATTGCATTCTCTCCTATTTACGCTTTAATTTTAACATTATTTATGTGTATTATACCTCTTTAAAAATAAATCCACAAGATTCACTTTTTCCTGTGGATTTTCATTTATCGTGGTATCAACTAAAAATTAGTGTTTTAATATGATTCACTTGCTATTTGTTTTTCATTGGCAAGTTTTCTAAATATTGTGTATAGAGGGTATAGAAATCTCGGATAATGCACCGGTGGCTTCTTGTTTAAGATTTGGTTCTACTGCTAAATCTCCTAAAGAAACCATTCCAACTAATATATTGTTTTCCACTATTGGTATTCTTCTTATTTGCCTTTCACTCATGATTCTGGCCGCATCATCTACATTTAGGTTCTCATTTGCTATTACAGGATTTGTTGTCATAATCTCTCTAACTTTTTGAACTTTCAAATCTTTACCTTCTGCTACACATCTAAGTATTATATCTCTATCCGTTACAATACCAACTACTTTTTCCTCGGTATTTACAGGAAGGGACCCAATATTATGCTCCTTCATAAGCTCAGCAGCATGCTCCACTGTATCATCTACAGATAAACTTATAACGTCTTTAGTCATTATTTCAGAAATTTTCATTTTATAATCCTCCTCTTTATTATTTTTAGGATATATAACAATTAATAATCTTTTTATTTTAACCATAAAGAAAAATTAATATCAATATTTTTTTATTCTAGATAATATTTCAATAAAAAAAATGCGAGAAATATTTCTCGCACTTTTTTTACTTAATCTCTTAATTTTAATTCTTCTTCAATTTCTGTTTCTATATACTCTACTTGAAGCTTGCATTTCATAACTTCAGTTTTCATTGTGCAGTAAGACATATAACTATAACTGGCATTATCTAGTACTTTTATTGTTTCATCAATAATGTCTCCCAAACTATCAGCTCTTTTAAGAGCATCCTTAACTTCACTTTTTTTAGATAGCGCGATTTTATTTAATTCATCTGCTCCACCTATTAATAGCCTATAAGAACTAACAAGTTTAGTTAAAATATCTGCTAAATTATTTATATCGTTGTAATAATTCTGAATTACTCTTCTATGTGCCAAATAATCACCTTTTAGTTTTGATATTCATTAATTATATTATTATAAAAATCAAATTATGCTAACCCATATGCAATAAATATTATTATTTATTTAAATGTGCCTATACAATATAATAGTATGCTAAAGTGATTATGATATAGGAAGTAATTAAAATGCTTCCCTCTAGCCAATAGGTTTTCCCATCCTGAAACACTAAAAATGACATACCTACTGCTATCCCGCACATTATTATGTGAAAAACCGGAAATAAAAGTGTCATATTTAAACCCATAAAGCAAGAAAATATTACAAGCACAGGTGTAACAAAAAGTGAAATTTGTATGCTTGACCCAATAGCTGTCTCAAGGCTCATATCTACTTTGTTTTTCATTGCACTCATTATAGTAGAAACATTTTCACCTATGTTCCCTAAAAATGGGATTAAGATAATACCTATAAACTCTTGGGATATATTATAGCTTTTTATAAACTCTCTAATATTATAAATTAACTTATCACTTATAAAATAGAGTAATAAAGATATACAAATTAAAGTTATTGTGCTTTCTATAACATTTTTATTAATAATGATTTTGCTCTTTTTTATAGTGATTTTCTCCTCTTCATTATTCTCACTAACAACAAATAAATTATTATGAGTATATAATGAGAATACTAGTCCTAAGATATAAACACCTATGAGTAAAAAAGCAACTTTAACGCTTATGGATATCAAAACTGTACTCAAAACTACAGAGTATCTATTTAATGTTGCTATAACTACCATAGAAGACATAGCCAGCAGTAACATATTAAAATTTGTTCGTGCTATTATGCTATTAAAGCTTTGCTCTTTGAACTTAAAGCCTCCGAATACTACTGCAATTCCAAGACCTAAAAGCATATTATTTATAATTGACCCTATTAAGGAAGCTTGAACCAGCGGTATCATTCCATACTTTATTGACCATATCCCCATCATAAGTTCTGGAACATTACCAACTGTAGCTGCTAAGAGCCCTCCTTTTTTTTGTCCTATATAATCTGATATTCTAGTGGTTTGGTCTCCTAGTAAAATAGCTAATGGAATTATGGCTAATGAATATATTATTGTATTTACTAAACTTGATGAAGTATTTATAAACATTAAGACAACTACAACAATTATAAAAATGTAGGTTTTTTTCATTCAAAACACCATCTATCATTATTTTGTACTTTCATTTACGTACTCTTCGTCAACCTCATCAAAAATATCTTTATTTATATTTCGGTGTGTGTTACACCCTCCATTTTCCTTCGCGTTGTATCGAAGTCCGTATCCATTATTGTACCTAATGTTGTCTTCATCCTCGTCAATTGATATTACAGGTATTACTGGTACTAAATAGTAGGTGGGGTAATAAATTATCATATTCACTCCTCCTATTTGTAGTCCTCGCAGTATATTTTAAAATAAGCTCTTGCAAACTTACATAGAGGACAAAAAGCTGGTGCTTCATTTCCTATATGAATATATCCACAATTCATACACTGCCATTTCACTTCATTATTTCGTTTAAAAATCATACCAGCCTTAAGATTTTCATATATTTTCATATATCTCATTTCATGGCTTTCTTCTACTTCCTGTATTTCTTTATAGAAATCTGCTATTTCTATAAAACCTTCGTCTCTTGCCTCTTTTTCAAATTGTTTATATAACTTAGTACTTTCTAAAGCTTCGCCTTGTGCAGCCTCCATCAAATTATCTAATGTATTTTTATTCATCTTAAGGAACCTATTAAAAACTTCTCTTGCATGAGCCTTTTCGTTGTTTGCAGTAGCTTCGAATATCGAGGCTATATACTCATACCCCTCCTGTTCAGCTTTTTCAGCATAAAATGTATATTTATTTCTAGCTCTTGACTCTCCAGCAAAAGTTTTGAGAAGATTTCTTTCTGTTTTACTGCCCTTTAATTGCATTTTAATCCTCCACTAAATTGTTTATCTTCTTTATTATTCTATTCATTATGATTTTAATTGTTACTTAAAAAAGGGAATCCCATTAGGATATCCCTCTCATAAGTACTAACATCATATTTACTTATCTTTTATTTAGATAATATTTGTTTTGCCAATTTGAGTCCTGTAGGTGTGGTTGCAAGTCCGCCCATAGCAGTTTCTCTTAATTCACAAGGCAATTGCTTGCCAACCTTATACATAGCGATTACAGTATCATCAAAAGGTATTCTACTAGTTACACCACTCATAACCAAATCTGCAGTAGTTAGAGCACTTACTGCTCCAGCTATATTCCGTTTAGCACAAGGCACCTCAACTAACCCTGCAACCGGATCGCATACTAGTCCTAATATATTTTTTATCACAATCGCCGCTGCATCTATTGCCATTGAGGGAGTCCCACCCATCATTTCCACTACGGCCGCTGCTCCCATTGCTGCAGCAGCTCCACATTCTGCCTGGCATCCCCCTTCTGCTCCTGATAATGTAGCATTCTTCGCTATCATAATCCCTACCCCTGAAGCAGTAAATAGCGCATTAATCAGCTCATCTTCAGTTTTGTCTAACTTTTCTCCAGCTGTAATAATTACTGCTGGAAGTATCCCACAAGATCCCGCTGTAGGTGCTGCAACTATTTTACCCATGGCTGCGTTCACTTCTGAGCAAGAAATAGCTCTGGCCATTGCTTTTACCATGAATTCACCTGTCAATGTATTTTTAGAACTGGCATACCTATTAAGTTTAATCGCATCTCCGCCTATTAACCCGCTTATTGATTTAGTCTCATTTGTAAGTCCATATTCTGCTGCTTCTTTCATTATATTTAGATTTTTTCTCATCTTTTCTATAATTTCCAGGCGTGAAAGCCCACTTTCTTCCATTTCACACATTATTGTATATTCCGAAATTGTAATATTCTTTTCTTCACATATACTTATAAGGTTTACTCCTTTGTTTACAAACACAATTGTTGCCTCCTCTTGGTTTTTCTTTGGTAAATAACAATTATTTAAGACTGTTTTACTGGTGATATTTCTCTTATATTGTAAACATCGCCCAAACATTTAATCTTATCTAATACATTTCCAGGCACAATGCTATCTGTTTCAAACACCATGGCCGCTTTTAGCCCTCTACTATTTCTATACACATTCATAAATGCTATATTAACATTTTCATCAAATAATATGGTACTTACTCTTGAAATCATACCTGGAATATCTTTATGACTAATTATAATTGTTGGATAATCACCTGTAAATTCAAGTGGTTGACCATCAACTTCAAAGATTAAAATATTCCCACCTCCAACAGACGAACCAATAATTTCAACAACTTTACCACTTTTTTTTGTTATAATAAACTTTACTGTATTTGGATGAACATCTCCTAAATCAGCAAAATTAAACTCTATGAGTATACCTTGCTTTTCAGCTATAGAAATGGATTCTTTAAGTCTATCATCCCAAGGGTCCATGCCTAAAATTCCTGCCACAAGCGCCCTATCCGTTCCGTGACCTTTATAAGTTTTAGCAAAAGAACCATGTAAAACAAATTGCACAGATGCAATATGTTCTCCTGCAATTATAGAAGCAATTTTACCGAGCCTTGCCGCACCTGCTGTATGGGAACTTGATGGCCCTATCATAATTGGACCTAATATATCAAAAACACTATAATTTTTCATGTTATCCTCCTTATCCGCCTCTGCGTAATACAAAACAATTATAAATTATTTTATCACACATTAACATATCTTATTCTTTT
>Ga0105047_10001255_pt1 | contig 45168 bp, 38 predicted proteins | sample MAT04_FD_78384 | JGI IMG/M metagenome (GOLD analysis project Ga0105047, IMG submission 78384) | Freshwater microbial communities from Lake Fryxell liftoff mats and glacier meltwater in Antarctica - MAT-04 (megahit assembly) | ecosystem: Environmental > Aquatic > Freshwater > Ice > Liftoff... | reverse complement strand
TTCGGATGGCAAAACTTTTCCCTGAGTTGTGGCTGATGCTCATGCCAGGTCAGTTCGGCTAATTTTTTGCCTGAAAATAACTCGGAATGCACAGGCAAATTGAATTCTTAAACAGGCTCTAAGACCGCCGCCTACCGCGCGCCCGGCGGCACAAACGCCGCCTTTGCCGCCGAGACCGTCATCGACGAATTGTGCGAACAACTCAAGCTGGACCCGCTGGAATTTCGGCGCCTGAACGGCGTGCGCGAAGGCGACCGGCGCGCCGATGGTACGGCCTATCCACGCATCGGTTTTCTGGAGGTACTGGCGGCAGCCCACGACCACCCGCATTATGCCGCGCCGCTGGCGGGCCCGCACCGCGGACGGGGCGTGGCAGCCGGCTATTGGGGAAATTATGGCGGCAAATCCAGCGCTTCTGCCAGTGTCAATACCGACGGCTCAGTCAGCCTAGTGGAAGGCTCGGTCGATATCGGTGGGTCGCGTACTTCCATCGCGATGCAGTTGGCAGAAACGTTGCAGATCCCCGTGTCCGACATCAAACCACTGGTTGCCGATACCGACTCGGTGGGTTACACCGAAGGCACCTACGGCAGCCGCACCACCTTTGCTACCGGCTGGGCGGTTTACGAGTTGGGAAAAACCCTGATCCAGGCGCTATGCCGGCGCGCTGCGGACCTATGGGAGGTTCAGCCGGAGCAGGTAAGCTATTCCGGCGGAGAATTCACTTGCAACGGCAGCCGGCTAAGCTTCAAAGCATTGGCGGCGCAATTAGATGAGACCGGCGGTCCCGTGGTGGCCAGCGCTTCGGCTTCACCGCGCACCTGGGGCCCGGCCTTCAGTGTGCACATTGTAGATGTGGCGGTCGATCCAGAGACGGGCAAAGTCGATATTTTGCGCTACACCACGGTGCAGGACGTGGGCCAGGCGGTCCACCCGGCCTACGTAGAAGGCCAGATGCAGGGCGGCGCCGCGCAGGGCATCGGTTGGGCGCTGAATGAAGAATATTTCTACGACCGCCAGGGGCGCCTGGCCAATGCCAGCCTGTTGGATTACCGTCTGCCTACCTGCCTGGATCTGCCGATGATCGACACCGTGATAGTCGAAGTGCCCAACCCGGGGCATCCCTTCGGGGTACGCGGGGTGGGCGAGGTGCCTATCATCCCGCCACCGGCAGCCATCGCCAATGCCATTTATCAGGCGGTAGGCGTACGCATGCAGGTGCTGCCGATGTCGCCGGGCAAGATCATGGCGGCGGTGCTGGAACAGTAGGATTATTTAAAGCATGCCGATCGTATGGATTCCGGCCCTGCTGCGCGACCTGAGCGGCGGAACCGCTCAGGTGCACCTGCCTGGGGCCAACGTGCGCGAGGTAATTGAGGCATTGGAGCAGCGCTACCCGGGAATGAAAGCCCGTCTGGTGGAAAATGACCAGCTGCGGCCCAATATCACTCTGGTTGTGAATGGGGCAGCCAGCCAGAAACGGCTGCGCGAGCGTGTGGCGCCGGACAGCGAGATCCATTTCTTGCCAGCGATTAGCGGGGGAGCTTTGATTGGGTAAGCCACCTTTCTTAGCGCTTCACACCCTGTCGAGGGCAGGGTAAAAGCCTATTCCTTACGGAACACTTGACGAAACCCGCCATATTGGGTATGGTATAGCATCTCGGATCTAAAGGTTTCGTCATGCCCACTACGCCATCCCGTCCGGCTAGCCAGGCAGCCATCTGGGCTGGAATATTGGTTATTTATGTGGTTTGGGGTTCCACCTACCTGGGCATTCGCTTTGCCATTGAAACCATGCCGCCGTTTCTGATGGCATCCTTTCGCTTTCTGGTCGCAGGGCTGCTGCTGTATGGATGGAGGCGCTGGCGCGGAGACCCCGCCCCCACGCGCGCCAACTGGCGCGCGGCGGCGGTAATTGGGCTGTTTCTGCTGCTGGGCGGCAACGGCGGGGTGGTATGGGCCGAACAGCGCATTCCATCGGGCGTCGCCGCACTGCTGGTGGGTTCAACCCCGCTGTGGATGGTGCTGATTGATGAGCTGCTGCGCCGCACTGCCCCACACCGCCGGCCCGACCATGCGCGCCCCAATTGGCTGAGCTTTACCGGCATTTTGATCGGTTTTGGGGGGATCGTGCTGCTGGTCAGCCCCACCGATCTGGCCGGTCTGGGCGAACACGTAGACCTGCTGGGCGCCGCCGCGTTGACCGCGGCAGCCTTTTCGTGGGCCTGCGGCTCACTCTACAGCCGCACCGCCGACCTGCCGGCCTCGCCGCTGCAGGCGCCAGCGATGGAAATGATCGTCGGAGGCCTTGCGCTGGGTGTGTTGGGCAGCCTCACGGGGGAATGGGCGCGCCTGGATGTACTCCAAATCTCCCTGCGTTCCGGGTTGGGGCTGGCCTACCTGATTGTGTTTGGCGCGCTGGTCGGCTACGCCACCTACACCTGGCTGCTGCGCAACGCGCCCATCACCCTGGTTTCTACGTATGCCTATGTCAACCCGGTGGTGGCCATTCTGATCGGCAACCTGCTGGCCCAGGAGCCACTGACTCCGCGCGTGCTGCTGGCAGCGCTGGTAATTTTGGGATCGGTGGGGTTAATTACCTACAAAAAACCGCGCGGGCATTAAACCTGCTCAGGCAGTTGATAAATAATCGCCCGGTCGCGCCCCAACGCTTTGGCCTGATACGCGGCCTGATCGGCCGCCAGAATCACCTGGTGGCTGGTGGCGCCGTGCTCCGGAAAAATGGCAATGCCCATCGACAGCGTAACCCGTAATTTGGCGCGCGTCAGCGCCGCCGGCAGTTCAATCGCAAACAATTGCGCGCGCAGTCTTTCAGCCCAATGGAATGAACCTTCGGCCGAAAGACCCGGCATCACCAGCAAAAATTCGTCACCGCCCATCCGGCAGAGAATATCGCTGGCGCGCGTCCTTTCCGCCAGAACCGCCGCCAGGCTTTGCAGCGCCAGGTCGCCAACATCGTGCCCGCAGGTATCGTTGACCTGTTTAAGATTATCCATGTCAATCATCACCACGCTGACCGAATATTCTTCGCGCAGCGCCCTGACCAATTCGCGCTCCAGCGCTTCCTGCAGGTAACGACGGTTGTATATACCGGTCAGCGGGTCGCGCATGGCCTGCTCGCGCAAATTGGCCTGCAGCGTTTGAATTTCCTCCAGATGGGCCTGCAGCCTGTCATGCGCCATACGCAGTTCTTCTTCGGCCCGCTTACGCTCGGTGATATCTTCCTTAACCGCCAGATAATGGGTAATTTTTCCATCCGGGTTGGTAATAGCAGATATTCTGGCCGATTCGTAAAAAATATCGCCGTTCTTTTTACGGTTGATAAATTCCCCCACCCATTCACGCCCGGCAGTGATGGCTTGCCACATGGCATCAATGGTCTGCGGCGAAGTTAATCCGGAATTTAGCAGCCTGGGGTTCTGGCCAAGCGCCTCTTGCGGCAAATAGCCGGTGATTTCGGTGAATTTTGGATTGGTATATTCTATCTTTCCGTCCAGGTCGGTCAGCACAATTGCCGCCGGGCTTTGCTCCACCGCCTGCGACAACTGCTGCAGACGGTCTTGCGACTGCTTTAACAGGGTGACATCGTGAAGCAAAAACAGGCGGCCTAAAACGCGCCCGCGCGCATCTTTCAGGTCTGCGGCAGTCAGTTCGAAGATACATTTCCGGGTTCCCGCCACCACGCTGATCTCTTCATGCCGCACCGATCGTTCACCGCAGCACTGCAGTACCCCGGCCCAGGGCTGCCCAACCTCTTCGGGGAGTTTGCCAACCAAGGCTTTGGTAAAACCGCAGCGCGTTTGCGCGGCGAGGTTAAAATCGACGATGTGTCCGCGCGTGTCGAGCACGATCATCAGGTCATCGATCGTGTTAATCAACACACTGCGCGCCACCGGGGCCACATCAAACAGCCCAAACCGGCGCAGTGCCAAAACTACCAGAATGCTGCTGAGAATCAACGTATTCGGCGCAAAATTATAGCCGCTGAGCGGTGTGATGCCCATGTCGTAAAGCGTATCTACCATCACCGGCAGCAGGAACGCGACCACCATCAGCAGCGAATTACCAAAATGCAGCATCCGGTCATGAAACGCGCCCAGCATCAGCCCGCAAGCCGTGATAATCATCCCGGCATTGTAGGCGGTATAGACCCAAAACCACTCGCCGTGGTCCATGCGCAACACGGGCACAACACCGGAAAGATCCAGATAGTAATTCAGGTGAAATAGTGTCGATTCCGGGGCGGTCCATTCCAGCAAGACAGCCACAGCCGGAATGCTGAGCAGCACCAACCAGCGGCGGCGCGTGAGCCAGTATCCCAGGCCCACATATTCCAACGCAACCACCAAAATCATATTCGGCACCAGCACCACCACCGTGAACAGCAGGTGAGAAAGCAAAATCTGCATATCCAGCGGGTAGGTGGAAACGGTGAGCGCATACAGCAGAGTCCAGACCATTCCCAACAACATCAGCCAGCCAAACGGGCGGGCAGGCGGCATATCGCGATAGCGCCGCAGGTAAAACGCGATTCCCCCCAAAAGCCCGGCGCTAATCAGCAAAGACCAGATAAAAGGGGTGTAACTCATCACATCATTCATTGTACCTGCATTCAACCCATCCATAAGCTGCGCCAACAGCGCAACTTAATCCATGGCGCGCACCTCTGGCCGAAGGAACCAGATCAGGCTGGCGTAAATCAAAGTGATAATGGCACACACCACAAAGGTCAGCGGCTCGCTGGTGCGGTCGGCAAACACGCCAATGGCTAACGCGCCCAGGGGGCCGCCGCCCATAAAGGTCAGCGAATACAGGCCCATCACCCGTCCGCGCAGGTGGTCGGGCACGCTGGACTGCACCATGGCATTGCTGTTGTTCATAATCGTCACCAGGGCCAACCCCACCAACCCCAGCAGGAACAGCGAGAGCGGCAGCCAGCGGGTGAAGGCAAAGGCCAGCAGCAGCAGCGGCATGGCAAAACTGCTCGCGGCCCACATTTTCCCACGCAGTTTACGGCTGGCCAGCGCCGCAATCGCCAGCCCGCCGATCACAGCGCCAATACCGCGCGCCGAAAGCAGCAGGCCATTGGTAGTGACATCTCCGCCTAAAACCGTCACGGCCCAGGCCGGCATCAGCGTCATCGGACCAAAACCAATCATACTAAAAACCAGCGTACTGATGGTGAGGGTCAACACCAGCCGCTCCGAACGCACGTAATGAATGCTCTCGCGGATGGCAGCCAGGGCCGAAATGCCCCTGGGGGCGGCCGCGACCGGCTGAATTCTCATCATGAACAACGCGGCAATCACTGCGATGAATGAGATGCCGTTGATCGTAAAACACCAGCCGGGGCCGGTCAGGGCATAGACCAGACCGCCGATAGCCGGTCCTACGATCAGGCCGGCATTAAACATGGTGCCGTTAAAGGCGATCGCGTTGGTCATGTCTTCGCGCTCCACCAGTTCCACCACCAGCGATTGGCGCGCGGGGGTGTCAAACGCGTTGGCGGTGCCCAGTAGAAACGCTAAAACCAGAATGTGCCAGGGCTGCACCACATTTGTAAACACCAGCCCCGCCAGCACGAACGCCAGCAGCATCATCACACTCTGCGTGATAATCAACAGGGTGCGGCGTGACATCCGGTCGGCGATCACCCCACCGTAGAGCATAAACAACATAGAGGGCACGCCCGAAATGAACCCCACATACCCCAGGTAAGCTGCCGAACCCGTCAGCGTATAAATCAGGTAACCCTGGGCGGTATTCTGCATCCAGGTGCCCACCAGCGAGACCAACTGCCCGACAAACCACAGGCGGTAGTTGCGGTGGCGGAACGAAGAAAACGTACTGGAACTGGCAATCGGCATAACGGGTGTGAATCGATGCATAATTAACTCAAATATTTTCAGAATGGAACCGCTTAAAAAGCATTTTGCTCAGTACGGGCGATAATTTCATCCTGCAGCGCCTCGCTCAGGTCACAGAAGTAATCACTGTAACCGGCGACACGCACAATCAGGTCGCGATACTGCTCGGGCTGCGCTTTGGCGCGCCGCAGTGTTTCCACATCCACCACGTTGAACTGGATGTGATGCCCGTCGAGGCGGAAATACGCGCGCACCAACTGCACCAGATGGTCCAGGCCCTCGTCATCAGCCAGCAGAGCGGGGGTCAGCTTCTGGTTCAGCAAGGTGCCGCCGGTGCGTGTCTGATCCATCTTGGCCACGGAGCGCACCACGGCCGTAGGCCCGTGCCGGTCGGCACCCTGCACCGGCGACACGCCCTCTGAAACGGGCATCCAGGCCCGCCGGCCGTCGGCGCTGGCGCCGGTGACCGAGCCAAAATAGACATGGCAGGTAGTGGGTAATAAGTTGATGTGATAGGTGCCGCCCCGCGTGTTGCAGCGGCCGTCCACAGCGTTGAAATAGGCCTCGAACACGCGCAGCATCACTGCATCGGCCTGGTCATCATCATTGCCATAACGCGGGGTGCGGTTGAGCAGACGCAGGCGCAGGCGCTCTTGCCCCACGAAATCGGCATCCAACGCGGCGATCAGTTCGGGCAGGCTGAGGATGTGCCCCGCACCCTCTACAGGGTGCGGCACCCCAGGGGTGCGCCGAAGCGGCGAAGCGCTACCCTCTACAGGGTGCGAAGCGCTACCCTCTACAGGGTGCGAAGCGCTAAATACGTGGGTGCGAATGGCTGAAAGCGCGTCGGTGATGGTTCCCAGGCCCACACCCTGAATGTAGCTGGTGTCGTAGCGCGGCCCGCCGTCGTGATAATCGCGCCCTGTGGCGATGCAATCATCCACCAGCAGTGAAAGGAAGGGACAGGGCAGATGGGCCGCGTACAGGCGCTCTATCACATTATTGCCACGCACCTTGAGGTCTACAAAATAGAGCATCTGGCGTTCAAAAGCGCTGAAGAGTTGCTCAAAGCTGGCAAAATCCGCCGCGGCGCCGGTCTGCGGGCCAAGCTGGCGGCCGGTGCGCGGATCCTGCCCGTTGTGCAGGGCCAGTTCCAACAGCTTGGGGAGGTTAAAATAACCGGTGAGAATGTAGGCCTCTTTGCCAAAAGCGCCCACTTCCACGCAGCCGCTGGAACCACCGCAGCGCGCATCCCCAACCGATTTTCCCATGCGCACCAGTTCCTGCACGATCAAATCGTGGTTAAATATGGAAGGCTGGCCAAAACCGGTGCGGATGATCTTCGCGGCCCGTTTAATAAAGCGGTCCGAGTTCTTTTTGCTGACCTGAATCGAGGTACTGGGCTGCAGCAGGCGCATCTCTTCCACCACGTCCAGCAGCAGGAAGCTGACCTCGTTGACACCATCTGAACCATCCGCCTGCACCCCACCGATGTTGATCTGCGCAAAATCGGTATAGGTGCCCGATTCGGCGGCGGTGACGCCCACCTTGGGCGGGGCCGGCTGGTTGTTAAATTTGATCCAGAAACACTGCAGCAGTTCTTCCGCCTGGGCGCGCGTCAGAGTACCGGCCTCCAAACCCTGCCGGTAAAAGGGATAGAGATGCTGGTCCAACCGGCCGGGGCAAAAAGCATCCCAGGTGTTCAGTTCGGTGGTTACACCCAGGTGCACAAACCAATAGGCCTGCAGGGCTTCCCAAAAATCGCGCGGGGCGTGGGCGGGCACCCGGCGGCAAACCGCGGCCATGTGCAGCAGTTCGGCCTGGCGGGCTTCGTCTGGCTCGGCGGCGGCCAGCGCTTCGGCTTGCTCGGCGTGGCGCTCGGCAAAGCGCATCACCGCCGCCGCGGCCAGGTGCATGGCTTTCAGTTCTTCTCCGCGATCATAGGCGCTGGGGTCGTTGAGATAATCGAGCGCCGCCAGGCTGGCCTGAATGCGCTGCTGAAAATCGAGCAGCCCGGCGGTGTAGATCTTGCCATCCAGCACGGTGTGCCCGGGGGCGCGTTGCTCCATAAATTCGGTAAAGATCCCGGCAGCGTAGGCTTCCTTCCATTCAGGGGTCATCTCGGCAAAAATCAGCTCGCGCATCGATTTACCCTGCCAGAAGGGAATCAGGTCGTCGCGGTACTGCGCCAACGTGGTGGCATCCACCCGAAATGGAATTTTGGCGCGGGAATTGAGAATTTCCAGGTCGGAAACCGAATGGCAGCACAACTCCGGAAAACTGGGAGCCGCCTTGGGGGCCGGGCCTTTTTCTCCCACGATCAGCTCACCCGGGTGGATATAGATAGAGCGGTGTTCCATCAGGTAAGCCAGGCTGCGCGCGCGCCGCATGGGCGCCGAGCTCAGACCGCTGTTCTGGCGGTAAAATTCGGTCATCAGGCCGGCGCGTTCCGGCGACAGGCTGGGCACGGCATCCAGGCTGAACTGGCGCAGTTGTTTAACACGGTCGGTCACAGACATCGTTCTTCCTCCACTCCGTACACTTATACCTGTAACGTTATTATAAGCGCGGGCCATGCCCACAAAGGCACACCCCGTTATTTTAACCCCGAAAGATCCACATGATAAAAAGCAGTCTCTCCCGCGCGTAAAACGGAGCATCATCCGCCGATACGCACATCCGGGTGGTACGCGCGCAGCAGGTTGGCCACCCGCTCCAGTTGGGCCGAATCTGGCGCAGGGGTGGCGGGCAGGCGGTAGGGGCGGCCCAGGTGCGCATATTTACCCCGCGCGGTGTTGTGATAGGGCAGCAGGTTGACCCGGCGAATGTTGGGCATGGCTGCCGCCAGTTCGCCCAGACGGCGCAGGTTAGGCTCGTCATCGTTGACGCCCGGCACCAGCGGCACGCGCAGCCACACCGGCACACCGCGCTCAGCCAACCGGCGCAGGTTGTGCAGAATCGGCGCCAATGGCACGCCGGTAACCTTGTGGTGCTGCTGCGGGTCGGTATGTTTAATATCAAAGAGCACCAGGTCGGTGGCGGGCAAAATGTGCTCAAAGACCTCCCAACTGGCAAAACCGCTGGTATCCAGCGCGGTATGCAGTTCCAGCCGGCGACAGGCGCGCAGCAGTTCGCCCAAAAAGCGCCACTGCAGCAAGGGCTCACCCCCGCTGAAGCTGACCCCGCCCCCCGATTCTTCATAAAACAGGCGGTCGCGTTCCACTTCGGCCAGCACTTCTGCCACATCGTACGCGCGCCCGGCCATTTCGCGCGCACCTGCCAGGCAGGCTTCGGCGCACGTTCCACAGCGCGTACAGCGCTGCGCATCCCAGGTCAATTGCTGGCCCACGCGGGTAATCGCCTGCTCGGCACACACCGCAATGCACACATCGCAGGCAATGCACAGGTTGGGGCGCAACATCGGTTCGGGAGCAGGAGATTGCGATTCGGGGTTGTGGCACCACCAGCAGTTCAGCGGGCAGCCTTTGAGAAAAACAGTCGTACGAATGCCCGGCCCATCGTGGACCGAATATTTGCGAATATCAAAAATCGTACCGGTAAGAACTGCCATGGCACCGCCCGTCAATAAAAGCTGATTCTACCAGAAACCAGCGGGTTTGGCAGGGATGCGCCAAACCCGCTGGAAGCCAGCTTTGTTAGGGTGGTTTACGGTTAGATCGTTCAGCGCTCAGGCCAGGGGCAGGCCAATCCGCTCGCAAATGGCCTGATAGGCCCACTCATCCCATTCCTCCTGGACGCCAATGCCGTACAGGTCGGGATAATTTTTACAGATCAGGCCGCCGGCAAAAATATCGATCATCTGGCGCGCGCCGGCGGTAATCAGGGCGCGGTCACCCGTCGGCAGAATCGTCTGGATATCCACCGGGCTCCACAGGGCGGCCTTGCGTTCTTTGAGCAGCGCCGCCAGTTTGGGCATGTCGTACAAAGCCGGTTGGTCAAACTGGAACACATCCACCCCGGCATCCAGCAAATCGGGCACAATCGCCCAGTTTTGGCCGCAAGAATGCATGAAAACCTGCATGCCGTATTCGTGGGCAAGGCCGAACAGGCGCGTGTACATCGCCTTGAAATAAAAGCGGAACATGCGCGGGCTGAAGAGCAGACCGGTCTGGGTACCCATATCCTCGCCGATGAAAATGCCCTCGGCCCCGGCCTGGCCGGCCTGGTGGATCTTGTGCTCGTAGACGCCGGCCACAATGTGGTGCATGCGCTGCACTTCGTCTGGAGATGCCGCCATATCCTTGAAATAGACTTCCATCTTGCGCAGATAGCGCGCGTTATCGAAGATCCAGCCGCCGATGCCCGCCAGTTTGAACCGGTGGGTAGGCTGGCTAAAAACGGCCTGCATCTCCGCGGCGCAGTCGGGGTGAGCATAGTCGGGCGGCTGCAGTTGGTCCAGTTGGCTCCAATCCTGCACGGCGGGGCGGAAAATCTCTCCCTTTACGGGGCCATCCAGCATGCGCACCCACAGGTTGCCCCACTCGTCATCGTAATATTCGCGCACGCCCTCGGTCCAGCGTTTTTGCTGGTAGCCGTGTGGCCGCAGCCAGAGGGTGAGCATGTCGTTTCTGCGCCCGCGGTCGAAAGTCAGACCGGGGCGGTCGGGGCCGGTGTGGTTAATGTTGGCCAGGATGATTTCTTTGGAGTTCATAAAGGGTCCTTCTTCAGATTTATGGTTTTTTTCTACGATACCTCAAAGCAAGGTCTCTCAATTGAATGGGGCCGATTGGTTTTAAGAGGATCAGATCTGCCTGTTCATCAAGATAATCTGCTCCGGCCGCATCTGCACTTGCCACGCGCAGCGAACCCGCGTGCCGGCAAAAGATTTAACTGAGCCCCAAAAAAATATCTACCATTTCCGGGTCGAAATGAATTCCGCTCTGGGACCGAATATAATCCAAACTTTGCTGGACAGAGATCTTTTTACGATAAGGTCGATCGGTGGTCAATGCGTCATAGACATCACAAATGCCGATAATCCGGGCACCTAAAGGGATCTCCAAACCCGTTAATCGATCCGGATATCCGCTGCCATCCCAGTGCTCATGATGACCACGAACTACCGGCCCTACTTGCTTTCCGAGCTTAAGTGAGCGCACAATCGTGTCGCCGACGAGAACGTGGGTTTTAATGTTTTCGTATTCCTGGGGGGTTAGCCGGCCCGGCTTAAGCAAAATCAAATCGCTGATTGCCACTTTTCCGATATCGTGCAGCAGGCCGCCGTATTTTATCACTTCCTGCTCGCGCAGGCCGAGCCCTAAAGCCTGGCAAAATGAAGCGGTTAAATTTCTAATCCGCTGCAGATGACCGTTTGTATAGGGGTCTTTGCTTTCCACAACGGCTGCCAGGGTCATTAAAATGTTTTCTGTGTCTTCGAGCTGGTCATAATACCGTTTTGCACGGGTGGAGGTATAGACCCGTGCTCGAAGCTCGCTAATATTAAACGGTTTGCTGATGAAATCGTCTGCCCCAGCCTGCAAAGCCTCCACCCGGCTTTCCACACTGTGCAGCGCAGTCAACATGATCACAGGGATCGTTCTCCAGCGCGGATGTGCTTTGATGCGCTGACAAACTTCAAAGCCCGATAATCCGGGCATCATGACATCCAACAGTACGACATCGATCTGGTCATTTGCGCTTAATATATCCAGTACGCTTTGACCATCCGCGACCTTGATTACGGTGGATTCCGCGAAGGAATAAAACACAATTTCTCGATTGGTAAGATTGTCGTCCGCAACAAGGATGGTGATTGGATCCAGATCATTGTGGTAATTCTTCATAAACTGGTTTGTTTTGACCCCACTATACAACTGAAAATTTGAGAATACCCATCCTCATTTTACTCTTGATAAAATCAATTAACACAGGTGCTGGGAATCTAATAAGCATCTGTAAGGTGCTTTGTTAATCCTTCCGGGATGGCTGGTTGGCTTCGCATCGCCATGGAAGCCACCTTTCTCAGGGGGGTTACAGAATTTTTGTAACCATGGCTGGATCGCAGCGAGGGCTGCTTCTGATTGGCCGGCGTTGTTTCACCGGCTGCCATTTATAGGATTACCCCTTCTTTCCTAGGAAAAGCCGCAGTGCACCCGGCCGTGCAGGTCGCGCCCGCGGGCCAGGGCAGATTCGGCCGCACTGTGCTTCAGGTCCAACAGATTAATGCCACGGTCCACGGTAAACCGGTAAATTTTTTCCATATCATTAAGCTCTGGCTGCGACAGGTTGATGGCCGCGAGGCCGCGCAGCCCGGAGAGATGCGAGATGAAATGCGTGCCGCGCCCGCAGAAATGGATGGCTCCGCCGCCAAATTCGTCAAAAATGCGCTGATCGTGCGGCAGGATCAGGTCGCGGTAAATGGATGGCGAAAGGTTCATCAGCGAATCTTCGCGCAGCATGACGTGCCCGCGGTGCAGCAGGCCCCAGTGCGCCGAAGTTTCACCCCGGGGCGGCACCAGTTCGAACCAGGCGCGCATACTCTGGATATAGGTGTCGGTCACCAGCCCCAAAAGAGCAGACACCTGGTCGGGGTCATCCACCAGGTCCAGAAACAGCCCGCTGCCCCACAGCAGTTCCACATTATCAATCGGTCCCTGAAAATCGGGATGGTAAATTTGAACATAGCGCTGAATTTTGGGGTAGCGCTGAAATAACTCGAGATAATAGGCGCCCATCGCGAGCACTTTGGCCATCAACTGCCGGCGGGTATCCGGCACACCGCGGTCAAGCAGGCGCTGAATCCCCTCTTTTCCTCCAACCACCGGGTAATTGGTGGGCAAGGTATCCAGCTCACGCTCCATGGGAAAAGCGGTGACGCCAAACAAAGAAGCCAGAATGCCAGTGCCAAAGTTGCTGCGCACATTCAGCACTGCCCCGCTGCCGCTGGCCAGGGCCGCCGAGCAGCCGCCAAGCTGCTGCAGCACCATCCTCTCAGGTTGATCCAGGGCATCGTTGACCCACACCCGCGGCCATTCCACACCTGGTGGGCTGCTCTGGCGCCGGCGCGGCGCAAAAATGCCAGGGGAAGCCTGGCCATCACAGAACTGCTGCCAGGAGCCCAGCAGCTCATCTTCAACCGCAGGGTCGATGCGTGCTTCCAGATCGGCCAGGTACGTCTCTACCATAGTTTTTTCCTTCTCCAAATTTTTTGGGGGTTGCTCAAGCACGCGGCGGTGCCGTGGAAAGGCGCTGGACAAAGCGCGCCGGGATATAAATCCGCTGTGGCGGAAAAATCTCGCCCGCGATGCGCCGCAGCATCACTTCGGCTGCCTGGCGGCCCACCTCTTCACCGGGCAGGGCAAAAGTAGTCAGGGGAGCATCGAAATAGCCGTAAAACGGCATGTTGTCTACCGAAACCAGCGATAGATCACGCGGCACAGACAGATTGAATTTGCGGATCTCACTATAAATCCAGGCCGCCCCCTCGTCGTTGAAGCAAAAGGCCGCGGTAATTTTCCGCTGGACGATATCGTTGAACAGCGTCTCGGGGTTGTTTTGAGAATCCATATATTGGGCGAATGCGGATGAAACCGGCATTTCCCACTGATTGTGTATACTAAAAATGCGCGGCGCCAACCCGCTTTTCAGCATGGCGCGCACATAGCCCGCAGCCCGGTCGCGCCCGGTTGGATGGGCGCTGCCGCCCTGGTAGATGATCTGCGTATGTCCCAAATGGATCAGGTGCTGCGTGGCCTGGTAGCCGATCAGTTCATTATTGGCCCCCACATAATCGCAGTGGGGGTAATCAACCCAGCGCCCCAGCAACTGCACCAGGGCGCCGTGCGCCCGCAAATCATCCAATATGGGCGCGATATCCACATACGGCGGCGGGTTGATCGAAAAAACGCGCACATTATGCAGCAGCATATTGCTCAAAATTTCTTGCAAAGAGTCCATGCGGTCGTTGTGCAGCGCCATATCCGTATGCCAGCCAGCCTGGCGCAGACGCTGGTTAAACACCGCGGCCAACTGGCCGTAATAGATATGAAAGCTGGGGTAACTGACGATCAGCCCGATCGTATTTTGATCTGATGCCACCGGCGGGGGCAACATCAGCCGGTTTTCTTGCTCCAGCACGTAATTACCGCTGCCCGGCACCGACTGCACCAAACCAGATTCGATTAATGCGCGCAGCGCGGCGCGGACGGTCGCTCGGCTGATGCCGAGTTTTTCCTGTAAAATACGTTCGGAAGGCAGTACGTCCCCCGGTTTGAGGGTACCGTCGCTGATCTGCATGGTCAGAGCATCCCGCACACGGGCATGCAGGGGAGCAGGTGACGCTTTATGTAAGTCATTTAAGATCCGGTCTACGGCAATCATTAACTGCTCCCAATTTGTACTAAATAACATACCAGTACGTACCAATCATAGCGATACGCCGCCAGAAAGTCAAGCGAGGAGCGGAGAAAATACTGGTGACATATGTCATGGTTGACTCATACCTCAGCTTTTGCTAATATTGGTACGTACCAGTACGGTCTGGTATGAATAAGATTACAAACCTCTCTTTCACTCCAACCGACTCCATAATTTTTCCAGTACAGACCCAATCAAGGAGAAGCTCGATGCCCCAACGTATTTCCCGCCGTGATTTCCTACGCACTGCCACGCTTGCCGCTGGCGCTGCCGCCGTGGTTGCCTGCACCCCAGCAGCCACCCAGGCCCCCGCTGCCACCACTGCCCCCGCTGGTACCAGCGCTCCCAAGGCCACCGAAGCCCCCAAAGGCCCCGAACCCCTGACTATGCCCATCGTCAAGGAAAAGATCAATTTATCTTACTGGGTTGGGCTTAACGGCAATGTGGCTGCCACGCTTAAATCGTTTGGTGAAATGACCTGTTACAAAGAGCTGGAGAAACTCAGCAACATTCACATCGATTTCCAGCACCCCCCGGTTGGCCAGGAAAACGACCAGTTTAACCTGATGATCGCTTCGGGCAAATACCCCGATATCATCGAGCACGGCAATTGGCCGTCGGCCCCCGGTGGTCCCGCCAAATACTTGAAGGATGGCGTGATTATCAAGCTAAACAGCCTGATCGACCAGTACGCTCCCAACCTCAAAAAAGTTCTCACCGATCATCCCGAATGGCGCCGCCAGATTTTGACCGATGAAGGCGATATTTACGGCTTCCCCTTCCTGCGCACCGACCCTTCGTTGATGGTTTTCCAGGGCCCGATCGTACGCAAGGACTGGCTGGATAAACTCGGTATCAAAATGCCCGTCACCCTGGACAACTGGCATGAGATGCTGAAGGCCATTAAAGAAAAAGACCCCAACGGCAACGGCAAGGCCGATGAAATGGCCTTCACGCCCATGCTCTACAGCCAGTCGGGGGCATTGGATGCCTTCAACGGCGCGCATGCCTTCGTCGGCGCCTACGGCATTGCCATGAAATTCTATAATGATGGTGGTACCGTCAAATTCGGCATGCTCGATCCCAAGTTCAAAGATTTCCTCAAGTTAATGGCCCAGTGGTACAAGGAAGGCCTGATTGACCCCGACTTCCCCGTCACCGATCAGAAGTTGATCGACTCCAAGGTCACCGGCAATACGCTGGGTTCCTTCGTGCAAAACACCGGCGGCGGCATCGGCAAATACATGGCGTTGATGAAGGATAAAGATCCCAACTTCAAACTCATGGCGGCCCCCTATCCGGTTCTCAAAGCCGGCGATGTGCTCGATCTGCACCAACGCGACTTTAATTACACCGGTCTGGGCGCGGCAATTTCCAGTGCCAACAAGAAGGTTGTTGAAACCGTCAAGATGCTGGATTACGCTTACGGCCCCGAAGGTCACATGCTGTTCAATTTCGGCATTGCGGGTCAGACCTACAACATGGTCGATGCCTTCCCCAAGTACACCGATCTGATCATGAACAACCCCAACAAACTGCCCCTCTCGCAGTCGATGGCCCAGCACTTCCGTTCCAATTTCGCAGGACCCATGCTGCAGGACAAGAATTACATGGTGCAGTATGCCAACTTGCCCGAGCAGATTGATTCGCTCAAGGTGTGGACGACCCCAACCGGCAAGAAGTTAATGCCGCTGGTTACCCCCAGCCAGGAAGAATCGAAGAAATTCGCCAGCGTCATGAACGATGTCGATACCCGCTGGAAAGAAGGCGTAACCAAGATCATCACCGGCCAGCAGCCCGTCGAAAGCTGGGACAGTGTGATCGCCGAGCTCAAGAATATGGGCCTCGAAGATGCCATCAAGATTCAGCAGGCGGCCCTCGAACGCTACAATAAGCGTCCGTAAGATTTAATGTTATATTTGTAGGGGCGATGCACCCGCTTCGGGCTCCCGAAGGGGAGCTCATCGCCCCTACAATTTTTTTTGGAGGAGTATGGCCGCGATATCTCAACCTGTCCAGCAGCAGTTCAAACCGGTCAAGCGCAGTTTCTGGCAGCGCGCAGCCCGCGATCTTACCCGCAACAAAGGCGCCTATCTTTTGCTCGTGCCCGTGCTGCTGTATTACATCATTTTCCACTACATCCCGATGTACGGCGCAGTGATTGCCTTTCAAGATTTCAACCCCGCGCGGGGCATCCTCGAAAGTAAGTGGATCGGTCTGGAAAATTTCGTCGATTTCTTTAATGGCGCTTTCTTCTCACGACTGGTGATTAACACGCTTTCCATCAACCTGATGGACCTGATTTTCGGCTTTCCTGCGCCGATCCTTTTGGCGCTGCTGCTCAACGAAGTTCGTTGGGCCCCCTTCAAACGCCTGGTTCAGACCATCTCGTACATGCCACACTTTATTTCAGTGGTGGTAGTGGTGGGTATGATGGTCGATTTCTTCGCGCGCGACGGCCTGATCAACAACCTGTTGAGAGGTGTGGTGGGGGGAACCCCCATCGCCTATATGAGTGATGCCAACTGGTTCCGCCCGCTGTTCGTCGGTTCGGGCATCTGGCAGGCGGTGGGTTGGGGTTCCATTATTTATATGGCGGCGCTTTCGAACATCGATCCTTCTTTATATGAGGCTGCGATGGTCGACGGTGCCGGGCGTTTTCGGCAACTGCTGCATATCACCCTGCCCGGTCTGCTGCCTACCATCACCATCCTGCTGATCCTGCGCCTGGGCTCGATGATGAGTGTGGGCTACGAAAAAGTTCTGCTGATGTACAACCCGCTGACTTACTCAACTGGCGATGTGATCTCCACCTATGTCTACCGGCGCGGTGTCTTAGCCACCGATTACAGCTACAGCGCGGCAGTGGGCTTGTTCAATTCGGCGATCAACTTTGCCCTGGTGGTTGGCGCCAACTGGCTCAGCCGCAAAGTGAACGACACCAGCCTGTGGTAGGAGGGAATCCATGAAAATCAAACTCAGCCCAGGCGAGATCATCTTCAATACTTTCAATTATCTCTTTATGGTGTTCATTGTCCTGGTCATGCTTTACCCGCTGCTGTATGTGCTCTTTGCCTCACTCAGCGACCCGGCCAGGCTGATGGCAACCCGCGGCCTGCTGTTGGGACCGTTGGGCTTCCACCTGGATGCCTATAAGCTCGTTTTTGACAACCCATCCATCCTGATCGGTTATCGCAATACCCTGTTCTATGTCACCGCCGGCACGTTTATCAACGTACTGATGACCGCTCTGGGGGCCTACGTGCTCTCACGCCGTAACCTGATGTTCCGCCGCCCGATCAGCCTGTTGATGGTTTTCACCATGTTCTTCAGCGGCGGGCTCATCCCCACCTTTCTGTTGGTTGGCCGCACCCTGGGCTGGATGGACAATCCCCTGGCGATTCTGATCCCCGGCGCAATCAGCACGGTCAACCTGATCATCATGCGCACCGCTTTCGAAGGCCTGCCCTACGAACTGGAAGAAGCCGCCCGCATGGATGGCGCCAACGATTTCCATATCCTTTTCCGCATCGTGCTGCCGCTTTCCATGCCGGTGGTGGCGGTGATGATCCTGTTCTACGCCGTGGCGCACTGGAATTCCTACTTTCCAGCCATGGTCTACCTGCGCACGCGCGATCTCTACCCGCTGCAGATCTTCCTGCGCGATATCCTGATCTCCAACAGCACGGACTCGATGATGACCGGGGTATCCAGCAGTGACCAGATGCCCATCGGTGAAACGATCAAATATGCCACAATCATCGTCGCCACCGTGCCCATTCTGCTGATTTACCCCTTCCTCCAGCGTTATTTCGTGAAGGGTGTCATGATTGGTGCGGTAAAGGAATAAAATGACCGATCTTTCTTTCGTTCAACCCGCCCTCGATTATAGCTTCGCCATGGTGCGGCGCAACCTGCAAGAACTGAAAAGCTTCCCCGAATTGACCCGCGACGGCCAATGGACCCTGGTGCCAACCGGCGGTTGGGTGGGCGGGCACTGGACCGGGCTGATCTGGCTGACCTACGCCCACACCCAGGACTCGGCCATTTTGGGTGAGGCGCTGCGCTGGAGCGAGCGTCTGGCGCCGCGCCAGTTTGACCTGGGCACGCACGACCTGGGGTTCTTATTCCAGCTTTCGTACATTCTGGGAAGTAAGTTGACCGGCAATGCGGCGCTCAAGGCGCCCGCCATCCAGGCCTCGCGCAGCCTGATTCGCCGCTTCAACCAGAAAGGCCAGTACATCCAGGCATGGGGCGCGCTGGATGCCGGCCCGGAACTGCGCGGGCGGGCCATCGTGGACACGATGATGAACCTGTATATGCTGTATTGGGCCAGCCAGGAAACCGGCGAGCCCGAATTCGCGCGCATTGCCAGCGCCCACGCCAATACCGTGCTCAAATACCAGGTGCGGCCGGATGGCACAACTGCACACACCATCGATTTCAACCCCGATACCGGCGAGTTTGTGCGCCAGGATACTCACCAGGGCCTTTCGGCCACGTCGTGCTGGGCGCGTGGGCAGGCCTGGGCGGTTCACGGCTTTGTGGAAGCCTTCCGCTGGACCCAAAACCAGGCCTATCGCACGGCCGCCGTGCAACTGGCCGAAACCATGCTGCGGCGTAACCCGCCGGACCGCGTGCCTTACTGGGATTACGACAGCCCGCTCATCCCCAACGATGTGCGCGATAGCTCGGCTGCATCTATTCTGGCCTCGGCCCTGCTCAACCTGGCCACGACCGAGCCGGATGCGGCCAAAGCCCAACGCTGGCAGGCCGAAGCCAGTGCCATGCTGGCTTCACTGTGGGAGCATTACAGCAGCCGCGGCAGTGCCGAACCCTGCATTTTGCTGCATGCCACGCGCTCTAAACCGCACGGAAACCAGGATTCAGCCCTGATTTACGGCGATTACTACTTTGTGGAGGCGCTCACCCGCCTGACCACGCCTGAGAAGCTGCCCTTCTAGGCCATCCGTCCGCTTTTCATGGGTTTTTCTTATGGCGATCGTCGGCAGGCCCTGGCCCGCCGGCGATCGCCATGAACTTAATCCATTTTTAACTTTACCACAGACATACAGCCCCTATTGAGATGTGAGGTAGAAATGAACAGCAAAGAACGAGTGCAGCGCACGCTGGCCCGCCAGGCGGTGGACCGCATTCCGATCGGCTTTTTCGCGATCGATTTTGACACGGTGGAGAAAATATTGGGGCACGAGACCTACCTGCGCGCCAAGGCCAAATCGCAGATCGCCTTCTGGCAGGGCCGGCGCGACGAGGTGGTGCAGAGCTGGAAGGAAGACCTGATCGCGCTCTACCGCAAGCTCGATTTTATCGACATCATCAATGTTTCGGCCATGGCTTCCAGCCTGGTGCCGCCCAAAAATTTTGTGCCAGCCAAAGTGCGCCAGGTGGATGCCGCCACCTGGGAAGCCGCCGACGGCCGGGTGTGGAAATATTCGGCGGTCACCGCCGACCTGACCCTGGCCTACGATCCAACCGCGCACTTCACCCTGGAGCAGTTTGACCTGGATGCCGTCCCCAGCCAACCTGCGCCCGAGATCTTCGAAGTGGTCGACGCGGTGATCGCGGCCTTTCCGGAGCGCTACATCTTGGGGCCAAACGGCGGCGAAGCCGGCATGGTGCTGCTGGGCGACATGGAACAGGGCCTGCGCCTGTATGCCGAAGACCCGGAACTGGTGCAGCGCGCCATCGATTTCGAAACGCGCATGGCCAACCTGCGCGACTCGTGGTACATCCGCCCGGGCACCGATGCCTCCTTCTGGGGCAACGATTTTGCCGCCAACAGCGGCCCACTGATGTCGCCGCGCATGTTCCGCCGCATGTGCCTGCCTTCCATTCAACAGCGCGTGCAGGCCGTCAAAAGCCATGGGTTAAAGGCCTGGAAGCACGCCTGCGGCAACAACTGGAAGCTGCTGGATATGTTTGTGGAAGCCGGCTATGACGTCTACCAATCCATTCAACACTCGGCCAGCATGGATCTCGGCCAGGTCAAGGCCCAATACGGCGATAAAATGACGCTGTGGGGCGGCGTGATGGTAGAGCACCTGGTGCAGGGCACGCCGGAAGATATCTACCGCGATGCCGAAGCGGCCATGCGCGTGGCTGCCCCCGGCGGCGGTTATATCTTCGGCGACACGCATTCAATCGCGGTGGGCACGAAATACGAAAACTTTATGGCGCTGTTAGACGCCTATCAAAAGCTGGCCTACACGGCAGCGCAGCGCGGGTAATCAGCCGCGCTTAATGACAGGTTCCCGAGCCTGAATCGGTAAAGCTTTGCCCGGCGACCGGAAGAAACTCCCATTGATAGCGGCCGGGGTAGAGCGAAAATTTCAATAGACCCCAGGTGTCATTATTGCGCAGCGCACTGTGCGGGGCGGGCGTGCCCCAACCGCGCAGCGCCGCGCCGCCGGTCCCAGCCACAAACTGGAGTATGCCGTTCGGGTCCGGCCGGCCGGCGGCATCCAGCGGGTCAAAGCGCTCATAATCGTGATCGTGACCGGTCACCACAATTTCAGCGCCAAACTCGGCCGCCGCATCCCAAAAAGCGCCGGGAATGCCGGTCCCGCCCGCCAGGCCTGAACTCCAGCGCGGGTAATGCCAGTAGAGCAGGGTGCAGCTTTTGCGGCTGGCGGCCAGGTCGGCGCGCAGCCACTTTACCTGGGTCGAGTCTTTACCGCAGGCTACCTCGGTGCAGATGCTGTTAAGCGCCACAATATGCCATTCGCCCAGGTCATAGCTGTAGTACCCGGCCCCAGGCGCACCGGCGCGCGTGCCAAAATAGGCAAAATAGGGCGCGCCGCCATCGGTCAAATAATCGTGATTGCCCGGGGCGGGATGGATGCGGTCGATAAAGCGGCCCCAGGTGGGGGTAAAACAGTCGCGATATTCCCAGGCCAGGCCTTCTCCCTGCACCACGTCTCCGGCGATGAAGACCTGCGCCTGCGGGTTCTGCGCCAGCAGGCTGCCTAACAGCACAGCGGTTTGATCGTCACCCAGGTAATCGGGGCCGCAGTAAGAGACATCCCCGGCGCCGATCAGCACCGCCGGGGTGGGCAGCGGCGTGGCGCTGGGCAGCGCGGTGACAGTGGGCGCGGGTGTGGCCGTGACAGTAGGAATAAGGGTAGAGGTAAGTGTGGGCGAGGCCTGCGGCGGCGGGGTGATGTTGGCGGTCGCCGCCGTGGGGCGGCCGGTGGGGGCAGGAACCCCGCACCCCACCAGAAAAATGAGCAACAGCAACCCCACCCGCGCTAAAATGAAAAAACCCTGCATACACAGTGTGGGCAGATCGTTGGATCGCATAACGGATAGTATAATTCAATCCCATGGAAACGATCCGAATTGCCCGCCTGCGCCCCACTGCCGTTTTACCCACTCGCAAGCATCCTCAGGATGCCGGGATGGACCTGTACGCCGCCGAAGCCGCCAGCCTGCCTGCCCATGCCAGCGCCATCATCCCAACCGGCATCACGCTGGAAATCCCCACCGGGTATGTGGGCCTGGTGAAACCCAAAGGACGCAACGACCACCTGGTGGGCGCCGGCGTGGTGGATGCCGGTTATCAGGGCGAGATCCTGGTTAAAATCGTCAACCCCTACCCCATCCCGTTGGAAATCCGCGCGGGCGATGCCATTGGGCAACTGCTGGTGGTGCCCATCACCACCCCACGAGTGGAAGAAGTCTCACCGGAGCAGATTCACCAGCAGTCGTCGCCGCGCGGCGCCGGCGGGGGCATTGTGGAGCAGTTTAAGTAGCCGCCGGCTCAATGCAGCATGGCGCCAACCATGCCGGTGATAATATTTCACATCTGGACACGCCGGGGCTTCCCGGTTAAAATAAGACATGTATACTACTGGGGGCTCGTCCAATGGCAGGACTGCACACTCTGGATGTGCCTATAGAGGTTCGAATCCTTTGCCCTCAGCCTGTGAATAAAGCACCCTGATCCAAAGGGTGCTTTATTCATATCAATAAGGAACAGTTCTATGACCCAAGATCCTTCGCCTACCAGCAGTAACTTTATCCATGACGCCATCGAACAAGATCTGCGCAGCGGACGGTTTGATGGTGTGGTAACGCGCTTCCCGCCCGAGCCCAACGGCTACCTGCACATCGGCCACGCCAAAGCCATCTACATCGATTTTGGCACCGCCGAAAAATTTGGCGGCAAGTGCAACCTGCGCTACGACGACACCAACCCGGTGAAGGAAGATGTGGAATTTGTCGACGCCATAAAGGAAGATATCCACTGGCTGGGCTTTGACTGGGGCGAGCGCGAGTATTACGCTTCCGATTACTTTGAACAGTTGTACGCGTTCGCGGTCAGGCTGATTAAGATGGGCGACGCGTATGTGGACAATCTTACAGCCGACCAGGTGCGCGAATACCGCGGCACGTTGACCGAGCCCGGCAAGAACAGCCCCTACCGCGAACGCTCGGTGGCAGAAAACCTGGCGCTGTTTGAACGCATGCGCCACGGCGAGTTCCCCGATGGCACCTGCACCCTGCGCGCAAAAATCGACATGGCCTCGCCCAACATGAATATGCGTGACCCCACCATGTACCGCATTATCCACGCCCGCCACCAACGTACCGGCGAAGCCTGGGCCATTTACCCCATGTACGACTTCGCCCACGGCCAGTCCGATTCGATCGAGGGCGTCACCCATTCGCTGTGCGACCTGGCCTACGAAGACCACCGCCCGCTGTACGAATGGTTCCTGAGCAAGCTGGATATCTTCCGTACCCGCCAGATCGAATTTGCGCGCTTTAACCTCACCTACACCATCCTCAGCAAGCGCTTCCTCAAGCAGTTGGTAGAGCAGGGCCTTGTGAACGGCTGGGACGACCCGCGCATGCCCACCCTGTGCGGCCTGCGCCGGCGCGGCTACCCGGCCGGCGCGGTGCGCAGTTTCATCGAACAGGTCGGCGTGGCTAAGAACGAAAACCTGATCGAAATCGCCCTGCTGGAGCATGTAGTACGCGAGGAGTTGAACCGCACCTCACTGCGCGTGATGGGCGTACTCAACCCGGTCAAATTGGTCATCGATAACTACCCCGCAGATCTGGTGGAAGAGCTGGAATCCGCCAACAATCCCGAAGATGCCGGCGCCGGCATGCGCCGCGTGCCCTTCTGCCGTGAACTGTATATCGATCAGGATGACTTCCGCGAGGTGCCGCCGCCCAAATACTTCCGCCTGACCCCGGGCCGGGAAGTGCGCCTGCGCTCCGGCTACATCATCCGCTGCCAGAGCTTCATCAAAGACCCCCAGACCGGCGAAATCACTGAGATTCACTGCACCTACGATCCCGCCACCCGCGGCGGATACGCCTCCGATGGGCGCAAGGTGCAGGGCACCATCCACTGGGTCTCTGCCCGGCACGCCCTGGATGCCGAAGTGCGCATGTACGACCGCCTGTTCAGCGTGCCCAACCCGGGGCGAACCGAAGAAGGCAAATCCTTCATGGATACCCTCAATCCGGACTCGCTCAAGGTGCTGACCGGCTGCAAGGTGGAGCCCAGCCTGGTGGCCGCCACACCCGGCACCCGCTACCAGTTTGAGCGCAAGGGGTATTTCAACATCGACCTCGATTCCAAACCCGGCCGGTTGGTCTTTAATCTCACCGTGCCCCTGCGCGACACCTGGGCCAGGATCGAAAAACAGTAATGTTAGGCGTGTAACCCCCTTTTTACTGGAGGTTGAACGGGCTGGTAATCGCCAACCGTTCAACTTCCTTTCATGATTTAACCACGGCACCCCTGCTCCCCTACGGGAGCGCGAAGCGCGCGGGTGAGCGAAGCGACAGGCACGGAGACGGATCTTTTTGTAACTGATTCCCTCCCCGCTGGCGGGAGATTCTATTTTTTGGTTCTTTTTGCCAGCTTTTTCCGGCAAAAAGAACCATTATGTTTTTCTCCCTCCCTCCCCTGCGGGGAAGGGAGGGGTTTGTGTCGCTAATCACGAAATTGGCCTTATGTTACCGCCTATGGGGCCGTGGGGTGGGGTTCTGAGTAGTACCTTTTTTGTGTGGTTCCCGCAATGCGAACTGCTTTAGCAAACAGGCGATTCGAAACATACACCCATTAAAATGGGCGGATTTTTTTACCGGTTAGGTATATAATATAGTGAATAATATCCAATTCATGCAGTCTCTTTGACGTGGACTAAACCATTTTATCCAACCTGAGGAAAAGTCGATGAAACGCACTGCTTTACTCTCCCTCTTCTTTATTGTTGCGCTGATCGCGGCACTGACGCTGGCCAGCCCACAACCGGCCGTTAACGCCGCCGCCCGACACACCCACCTGGCCACGCTGACCCAAACCGTGCAGAGCCAGGGCAGCATCGCCGTGATTGTACTGCTGGACGGGCCCTTCCAACCGGAAAGCAGCCTGCTCAGCAGCGCCGCCGTGGCCGAACAGCACGCCGCCCTGGTGCAGGTGCAGACCGGCGTGCTCAGCCGTTTGGCCGGCGGGTATGACCCGGCTTCACTCAAACCCTACACCTTCATTCCCGCTATGGCGCTGCGCGTGGATGCCGCCGGTTTGGCTGCCCTGGCCGCTGACCCGGCCGTGCTTAACATTCAGGAAGACCTGCCCGTAGCGGCGGACCTGCTCGAAAGCGTGCCGCTGATCGGCGCGCCCACGGTGTGGGCCTCTGGTTTCAGCGGGCAGGGCCAGACCGTGGCCATTCTCGATACCGGTGTAGATAAGAACCACCCCTTCCTCGCCGGGCGAGTCGTTTCCGAAGCCTGCTATTCCACCACCAACGTCGGTTTTGGTAGCACCTCGGTCTGTCCCGGCGGGGTGGCCAGTTCCATCGCTGCCGGTTCGGCCCTGCCCTACGCCGGGGTTTGCCCCATTGGCAAGTGCGATCACGGCACGCATGTGGCGGGTATTGCCGCCGGCAGAGACCCCGGCGGGGCGAACGCGATCGGCTTCAGCGGAGTGGCGAAAGATGCCAATATCATCGCGATTCAGGTCTTTTCCAAATTCCCGGGCAGCTATGTAGCTTGCGGCGGGGTGAACTGCGCGCTGAGCTACACCTCAGACCAGATCCTCGGCCTGCAGCGCGTCTACGATCTGCGCGCCAACTATGCTATTGCCGCGGTCAACATGAGCCTGGGCGGCGGACAATACAGCAGTGCCCAGCAGGCCCTGTGCGACAGCGACACCGCCGCCACCAAGGCCGCCATCGATACCCTGCGCGGCGTGGGCATCGCCACCGTGATCTCCTCCGGCAATAACGGATTTAAGGATGCCATGGGTTCCCCCGCCTGCATTTCCAGCGCCGTCAGCGTCGGCTCCGTGACGGACGGTACATTCAGCGACACCCAGACTTCCACCCCGGATGTGGTCGCCACTTACTCCAATGCGACCACCTACCTCAAGCTGCTGGCGCCTGGGAGCACGATCTACTCCTCGATTCCCGGCGGTGGGTATGTCAACCTCACGGGCACTTCCATGGCCGCCCCGCACGTGGCCGGCGCCTGGGCCGTGCTGAAATCAAAATTTCCCAATGGCACCGTCACCCAGGTGCTCAACACCCTGGTCGCCACCGGCAAGCCCATCCGCGATTTGCGCGGTAACAACCTGACCAAGCCACGCATCCGGCTGGACCAGGCTGTCGCAGGCGCCTACAGCATAACCGGTAAGATCACCACCAACGGCACCACGGGCATTGCGGGCGTTACGGTCAGCACCAATAACGGGCTGATCACCACAACCAGCGATGCCGGCGGCAATTACACTCTCTCCGGGCTGCTGGCAGATTCCTATACTATCACCCCCAGCAAGGCCGAATACACCTTCAGCGCCGTCAGCCTGCCGGTGACGGTGGGGCCGAACGCGACCGGCATCAACTTCCTCGGCACCCCGGTCACCTACACCATCTCCGGCAAGGTTGCCCTCAGCGGCGGTTTCGCCGTGGCGGGCGCCACCCTCAGCGACGGTGCGGGGCATACCACCACCAGCGATGCCCTGGGGAACTATACCCTGTCCGGGCTGCCGGCGGGCAGCTACACCATCACCCCCAGCGAAGCCCTCTACTCCGCTTTCACCCCGTCCAATCGGGTGGTAACCGTGGGACCCAGCAAAATCGCCATGGACTTTGTGGGCACCACCCTGCTGTACTCCGTCTCAGGCAAGGTAACCAGCAACGGCACCACCGCCATTGCCGGGGTGATGATCGTGGATAACCTGGGACGTTCGGCCACCACGGATGCCGGCGGTAATTACACCCTCAGCGGGCTGCCGGCCGGCAGCTATACTCTCTACCCCATCAAAACGGGCCTGCTGTTCACGCCGGTAAGCCAAGTGCTCAGCCTGGCCGCCAACCAGACCAATATTAATTACACTGGGGCTGCCGGCGCCAAACTTACCTTCCTGCCGAATCTTCAAAAATAAACCGCGCATCTGCATATAGCAAGTCCAGCCGTTTTGCCTCTGTCGGGCGAAACGGCTGGACTGTGAAAACAGGTTCAGATTTATAATTTGGTCAGTGGGAACCAGCAAAACCGGCATCAACTTCACCGCCAGCGTGGTGAAACAGCGGACCTTTTTGCCATTCCTTCGCAAATAATAGACTTATGGATCACTCGTTATGGACCTGTTTACGCTCGAATCCGGATCCCCCGCCCAACCCGCCATCGTCTTCCTGCACGGCGGTGGTGGCGGGGGTTGGATGTGGCAACGCCAACTGGCAGCGCTCAGCGACCAGTTCTATTGCCTTGCGCCGGATCTGCCGGAACACGGGCAGAGCAGCGCCGTCAAACCGTTCAGCATCACAGGCAGTGCGGCGCACATTGCCGAACTGATCCGGGCACGCGTGCCGGGCGGACGCGCCCACGTGGTGGGCCTTTCGGAGGGGGCGCAGATCGGCGTGGCCCTGCTCAGCCAGGCGCCGGAAGTGGTCGAGCGCGCCATCCTCAGCAGCGCGCTGCTGCGCCCCATGCCATGGCTCTCGTGGATGTTCACTCCGCAAATGGCCGGGCTTTCTTACGATTGGGGGCTGGCGCCGTTTAAGAATAACGAAGGCTATATCCGCCTCAACATGAAGCACGCCGCGGCGGTGCCAGAAGAATTCTATCCGCACTTCAAACAGGCTTTTCAGAGCTACACGCGCGATTCCTTTATCCACGCCATGGTAGAAAACCAGTCCTTCCGCCTGCCGGCCGGGCTGCAGCAGGTGCAGGCCGCGGTGCTGGTGGTGGTAGGCCAGAAAGAATACGGCGCCATGCGCCAATCGGCGCGCGATTTGCGGGCCGCCCTGCCCAACGCCACCGCCCGCATGGTAAACCTGGGTGCCAAAGCCTCATTAGCCCAGGAACACAACTGGAATATGAACGCGCCTGACCTGTTTAACCGCATGCTGCGGGCCTGGTTCACCGCGCACGAACTGCCCGCCGAACTGCTGCCGCTGAATTAGCCGCGCCTGAAGCCGGCCCGCAAGCGTGCTATAATTTCTTTATCGCGCATAAGACGGACCTTGATCAGCGGGTCCGCTTTATGATTCTGCATTCTTCGCGCACGGCACGCGCATTAAGGAGGCGGCATCCGCCCGCTATGACGCACTCATCCCGGCCCGGGCTGTGGCAGCTCTTCACCACCTGGCTCAGCATTGGCATTCAATCGTTTGGAGGCGGCTCCTCCACCCTATTTTTAATTAACCAGGCCTGCCTGTCCAAAGGCTGGTTGACGGAGGAAGAATTCGTGCGCGCCTGGGCTCTGGTGCAGATCGCGCCGGGGATTAACCTGTTGAAGCTGACCGTGCTGGTGGGCCAGAAGCTGCGCGGCTGGCCCGGCGTGTTCGTTTCGGCGGCCGGGCTGTTGATGCCCAGCGCCGGAGTGACGGTGCTGATGACCGCCGGCTTCACCGTGGTGCGCAGCCTGTCGGTGGTGCAGGCGGCCATGCGCGGCATTTTGCCCGCCACCATTGGCCTGGGGCTGGCTATGGCGGTGCAGATGTCGCGCCCGCTGCTCAGTCAGGGCCAGCGCGAAGGGCCGCTGCGCCTGTGCGCCACCCTGTGCATTCTGGCAGGCGCGGCGCTGCTGATGGCCCAGGCCGGAACCTCGCCTATGCTGGTGCTGCTGGCAGCCGGCGCGGCGGCGGTGCTGCTGTTTGCGCTGCTGCCGGTGCGCAGTGCACCGCAAAGGCCCGGCCCGCAGTGAACCCGCTGGAATATTTCTGGCTGTTTCTCAAAGCTTCCCTGCTCTCTACCGGTGGTTTGGGCAACCTGCCTTTTTTGCATCAAGACCTGATGGCGCTGGGCTGGGCGCAGGAATCGGATTTCGTGACCGCTATCGCGGTGGGACAGCTCAGCCCCGGCCCGACCGGGCTGTGGAGCATCAGCCTGGGCTATCTCACCTACGGCTGGCTGGGCGCGGGGTTATCCCTGCTGGCTCTCAGCCTGCCGCCGCTGCTCACCCTGGCGGTGGCGGCTTTTTACAATCGTATTGAAAACCTCACCTCCGTGCAAAATTTCATGCGCGGCCTGTCGCTGGGCATCATCGGCCTCACCGTCACGGTCACCCTGGGGCTGGCCTCGGCCTCCATTGTGGACCTGCGCGGAGTGTTGATCGCGCTGGGCGCGTTTGGCCTGGCCCTCAGCAAGAAGGTGCCGGCGGTGTTTATTCTGGTGCTGGCGGCCGTGGCCGGCTGCCTGCTTTATGGGATTTAAATCATGGAAAACTATGCCTGATTCAACCGCTCCGTTTGGCAACCCGTGGCATCAAAAATTCCGTGACCCGGTCAGCGGGCTCTCTCATCTGCTGGCCGCGGCCGCGGGGGTGGTGGGCCTGGCGGTGCTGCTGTGGCTGGGGCGCACCGACCTGATGAAAGAAATCTCCCTGTGCATTTATGGGGTCAGCGTCATCTTCCTGTTCTCGGCCAGCGCCGCGTACCACCTGGTGCGGGCCGAGCCCGCGGTGATTTTGCGCCTGCGCAAGCTGGACCATGCCGCCATTTATGTACTGATCGCGGGCAGCTACACCCCCATTTGCCTGCATTTCTTTGAAGGTTTCTGGCGCTGGGGCCTGCTGGCCATCATCTGGGGCATGGCGCTGGCCGGGGTGATCGTCAAGCTGTTCATCATCCGCGCGCCGCGCTGGGCCACCGCCGGCATTTACCTGCTGATGGGCTGGCTTTCGGTAATGGCAGTGCAGGAAATGCTGCGCAACATGCCGCCCGCCGCGCTGGCCTGGCTGGTGGCCGGCGGGCTGTTCTACACCGTGGGGGCGGTGATTTACATCACCAAGAAGCTGGATTTCTACCCCGGCGTTTTCGGGTTCCACGAGGTCTGGCATAATTTCGTGATTCTGGGCTGCCTGAGCCATTTCATCGTGGTCGCGGGGTTCATCGCGCCGGCGGGCAGCCCGTAGGCCAAATAAAGGAGCTCAAAACCCATGACACAAGACTCTTCCGCAGATTTGCCGCTCTCCCCGGCTGAAGTGCGCGCCCGGCACGAGGCCAACCGCGCCGGCTGGAATGAAGGCGCGCAGTATTACACCACGCTGATCGATTCCACCGTGGCCTTTATCAGCGCCGGGCAGTCGAACCTGCACCCGGTGGAACGGCGCAACCTGGGCGACCTGCGCGCCTGGTGCCACACGGCCATCCATTTGCAGTGCGCTTCCGGCAAAGACACCCTCTCGCTGCTCAACGAAGGCGTGCGCCAGGTGGTGGGGGTGGATATCTCGGATGTGCATATCGAAAATGCCCGCCAGATCACCGCCGCCCTCGCGCTGCGCGCCCCAGAAGTGGGGGCCCAGGCCACCTGGGTGCGCTGCGATGTGCTGGATACCCCGCACGCACTGGATGGCATGGCCGACCTGGTGTATACCGGGCGCGGGGCGCTGTGCTGGATCCACGATATTCAGGCCTATGCCGAGGTGGTTACCCGCCTGCTTAAGCCGGGCGGGGTGTACCATGTGTTGGACGAGCACCCCATTACCATCTTATTCGACCTGGAACCCGAAACGTATGTGTTCCGCGGAGCCAGTTACTTTGGTCATTGGGAGGCCTCGGTGGGCTGGCCCAGCAGCTATATCGGCGATTCATTGGGAATTCCAGCGGCAGAACAGGCGACCAAAGTAGGAAGAGGCTGGACCCTGATGGAAATTTTCACGGCGCTCACCCGCGCCGGACTGACCGTCGAAATTTTGGGCGAACACCCCGACCCATATTGGGATATCTTCCCCAACCTCAAGCCCGAACTGCGCGGGATCATTCCGCTCACGTTTTCGATGCTGGCCCGCAAGAAGGCGGCCTGAAGCGCCTGGCCTCACTGAGGGGCGCCGGCGGGCGCATACCCGAACCATTCCAACCCCGGCGCGCCCTTGAAGCGTTTGGCCATCACTTCCAACGCCGCCGGATTGCTGTCGATCAGAATAAACTGCCGGCCCAGGTTCAGGCAGCTTTCGCCCAGTGTGCCGCTGCCGGCGAAGAAATCCAGCACCGTCTCGCCGGGGCAGGAGGAGGCGGTCACGATGCGGTTAATCACCCCCAGCGGCTTTTGGGTGGGGTAGCCGGTCTTCTCGCGCCCGTTAGTCGAAACGATGGTATGCCACCACACATCCGTGGGCAGCTTGCCGCGCGCCGCCTTCTCCGGTCCCACCAGCCCCGGCGCCATATACGGCTCGCGCTCGATCTCGTCCACGTTGAAGGTGTAATGCGCCGGGTCTTTGGCATAGAACAGGATATTGTCGTGTTTGGCGGGCCAGCGCGTTTTGGGTTTGGCGCCGTAATCGTAGGCCCAAATAATCTCATTGATAAAGCTCGCGCGCCCGAAGATCTCATCCAGCAGAATCTTGCAGTAGTGCACCTCACGATAGTCGATGTGGAAGTACAGGCTGCCGTGCGGTTGGAGCAGGCGGTAGGCTTCTTCTAAACGCGGGGCAATGAAAGCCAGAAAATCGTCGAAAGTATCGGCATAACCTTTTGAGCCCAGCTTGACCGTCTGGTAGCGCCGGCCCTGAAAGCCCACCCGGTCGCCGTCCGAGCTGCGCTCGGTACGGAGCTGGGTGCGGGATTGGGTCTTGCCGGTGTTGAAGGGCGGGTCGATGTAGATTAAATCCACGCTCTCAGAGGGCATGGATTGCAGGATGGGCAGGTTGTCGCCGAAGTAGATGCGGTTGGGCATGAGTTGATTGTAATCGAGACTGGAGCACAGGAGAGTGGGAGTTAGAATAATATTCTTAAGGCAAATACTCAACCTGGTTTGAGTTCAGCAATCTCAAGAATTCTTTCAGAATTATTATAGCAGATTGTCGATATTCATTTGATTTTTTTTATCACAATAAACATCAATTGCCACCTCAGATAGATATCGATAGGATTCCTCAACAGCGGCCGAAACGCTTTGTGGTTCCGTAATGCTGTTTCTGTTTCTGTTACAATATAGCAGAATAATATAACAAATCTTATAATAAATAAACTTTATTTGACATTCTAAATCTTTTCGGTTGAGATTTTGTAGGAAGCCATTCATGAACTTTCACTACCGCCCTCATTTCTGGTTCACTCTGGTAATTTTATCTGCCCTGCTCGTTTCCGTTTTCCCGGCTGCTCCTGTTCATGCAGATTCTGAGCATCTCCCGGCACGATCCGTAACCGCGGTCCCCTGGTTGGACGCGCAGGAGAGCGCGGGAATTATTTATCTGCTCATCGCCTCGCCCCCCTCCATCAAACGCTACCAGATCAGCACAGAAAGCTGGCTCTCGGATATCGTTCTGAACGCCACACCGACCACCTTCCGGGTAACCCCGGATGCGCTGTAGATCGCTTTTGCCCGCCGTGCTTCCAAATTCCAGTTGGACGGCACGGGTGAAACTCATTTATTGAATACCACTACCGATATTCTTTCATTGTTTGTTGCCAATCAACTGTTGCTGGTAAACATTTCATTCGGCCTGTGGCAACTTTTTTAGCTTCAATTTGACCAGTATGGCTATTGTGGATAACAAATCTTACTATCCTTATTCGATGGTTGGGGTTTCGCTGGCGCCTACTATTCGCAAAATGTTTGGGCGCACGACCGGCATCAGCCCTTCCGATATATTCCAACTCCAATTTAGCCCCGAGGGTATGTTTACCCTGGGAATGGATAGCCCTTACCACGGGGCTTATCCTGATGCATCCAGAACCTGGGTATCGCCAAACGAAAAGATGGTGATCGATTCTTCCGGGATTGTCTATAACACGGCAGATCTCACGTATCGCAACAGCCTGGGTGGGCAGGTGAATGATCTCGCTTATTATGGTGACCTGCCGATTGTGCTGCGCGGCGGAACCCTGATCGCGTTTTCCAATATTTTTATGGAAACTGGACGCGCCACCCCGGACAACCCGCCCCAGCGCATATTCGTTTCGGGTGGTACGATCTACGCTTTTTATTTCGATGGTCAGGCCGCTCAGGTCGAAAAGATCGCCGTTAACACGCTCCATCCGGGGGTCCCAGGTGCGCCAGTGGATCCCAACGGGCTGGCTTTCACGCCGGACAAAGCGGTAATCGGTAAGGATGAAACCGTCTACCTGTTGAGTAAAAAATATCAGAGCATTTTTCGCTGGAGTGTAGCTCAGCGCCGCTACCTGAACACTATTCCACTGCTGGACTTGCCTTCCACCATCGCTTACGCCCCTGATGAAAACCGCCTCTATGTGGCCTATCCAAACGCCAGCATTTACCAGATCCGCCTGGATGAATCGCTGCTGGAAACCGCCTTTGCCAACTTGCCTGGCCCAGCCTGCGGGTTGGCGATTGCCGGCAGTTTCGTCTTTACCTACGATCCTACCGGTGCCTGGGGGACGCATTCTGTCTTTTCCCCTGCCGGGGTGATGTTATCGAAGAAGGATTGGAACTACTATTCGAGTGAATATATCTGGAATGCTGCCCGCCAGAAAATGTACTTCTTCCGCGATGATACTTCACCCAACGATATTATCTGGGAGAATATCGACGCTAGCGGCTTGATTGGCACAACTATGGACAGCCCGTACCATACCAGCGCCGGGATCGTACACCCCATTCGCGTTAAACAAGATGGATCGATTGTGCTGCTTGGCTCCGGCTGGATGTACGATGGCCTGACTCTGGTACAGACTAACACCCTATCGAACACGATCAACGATGCGGGCTGGAAAGACGATAGTCTGGTTACCCTGCGGGCCAATAATAATGCCAGCGAACTACAAAAGTGGCTTCCGGTAAGTTATGCCATCGTCAAGGCGCAGGCTGTCTCAGGCAGTCCGGTCAACCTGTTTTCAGTTCAAGAAGGCTGGTTGGTGATTACCAACCTGGCAGGCCAAACGCGTCTCACGATTTGGTCCGAAGATTTCGCCCCGATTTCTAATCCACCCCTGGCTGATTTTTCCGCCACACCCACCGCCGGCGATGTGCCTGTGGAAGTACATTTTTCCAACCTCAGCAGCGAAGGCCCATATGACTCCAGTCTATGGGACTTTGGCAACGGTTCGACCAGCACTGACCCCAACCCCATCCACCTCTACACCCAGAGCGGATCTTTTGCCGTTAAATTGACCGTCAGCGGCCCCAGTGGCAGCGACACCCTGATCAAGACGAATGCCATCCAGGTGCGGCCGGTCACCGCGAATTTTTCCTCCTCGGCCACACGGGGGGAAGCACCATTCAATGTGCAGTTCACCAATCAAACTACCGGGCAGGTAAACAGCTACCTTTGGGACTTTGGGGACGGAACAACCAGCACGGATAAAAATCCGGCGCACACCTTTTCAAACGCGGGCAGCTTTACCGTCACGCTGACGGTAGATGGGCCGTACGGCAGCAGCAGCAACGTTAAGAAAAATTGGATCCGGGCTTATATCCTGACTTACCAATATATGCTATTGATTACAAAACCAGTGTCTGCCACGTACATCCTCGCAGGCAGGTATGAATTTAACAACCTATGCCAGCAGTTCCCATTGTATGTATATGGGAATTATATGGGCCAAATGCGTGAATGTGTCCCCAGTGTTGAGGTCAAAGAAAACGGGGACATGTACTTCAACTACACCTGGACCTATTTCGTGGCTCCCAACGCTCCGGATTGTCTGGTCAAGCGTTCGGATGCGGGAAACCGGAATATGTATATCAAAGACATGGCCGGGAACCGTTACGATCATACCGCGGTCGACGGCAATGGGGACATCTACTGCCTGCAAAACGGAGTGAATTACCCGGGTTGGTTCAAATTCCCGGCCGCTCAAACCAGGAATACAATTTTTACGTTTTATGATGATGATGCCTGGATCAGGATCGGACCAATCATCCTGAGGGCGGCGCCTTAGCTCGTTCGATTCTCATCGGGTTCGCGTCCCAGGCAGCGGCTCTTTGATCAAAATTGTCCATACCTATTCTTCCTTTAGATTCCATACGGATGGGAGTATCGGCATATTTTACCCGGATTCGGTCCGTGCACGGTTTCGAATATACTTTCCATCTTGACAGAACATAAATTCTATTGTATAGTATAGATATAAGATCGAATTTATAAACAAATTAAGGAGAAAACATGCCAAGCCAACTGAACCCGTACCTCTCTTTTCATGATAACGCACGCCAGGCCATGGAATTTTACAAGACGGTCTTTGGCGGCAAACTTACGCTGTCGACATTCAAAGAGTATAACGTCTCACAAGACCCGGCCGAAGCCCAGAAGATTATGCACGCGATGATCGAAGCGGATAATGGCATCACATTTATGGCTGCCGACACGCCCAACAGCATGGAGTATCATCCTGGGGCGAACATCAGCATGTCGCTCAGCGGCGACAATCATGCGGAATTAAAGGGCTACTTCGATAAACTGGCGGCCGGCGGCAAGATCGGCGAGCCCCTGACGCAAGCCCCCTGGGGCGACACGTTCGGTATGCTCACGGATCAGTTTGGCGTAAATTGGATGGTAAATATCTCGGGTCCAAAAGCGTAACGTTTAAGGGGTCCCACAAGCATAAAAAAGCTCACCGCGGCGGTGGGCTTTTTTGATGGGTAAGGGGGTTACCACTGCGGGCACGCGCCACCTGCCCCACCGGCTGCATCTTTCTACAAACGATGAGCATATGTTCGCTGGTTCCAACAATGGCCGGATGGGCGCAGGCGGCGCAACGCGTCTCCAGCCAGATCACCCAGCGATTCTCATCCCTGGCCAGCCGGTTCAACTCCGTACGATGATGCGAACTGATCTCCTCCAGCCCCGCCATTACAAAAACCGTTACGGGCTGTTCCCAAAAGGCGGCCCGCAGGTCCTCTAGCAGAACTCTACACACAGGATTACAATAGCTCTTGGGTATGCATGGTTCTCTCCCCTTCAACAGCAGCGCGCCTTGTGCAACGAGTCACCACGCTCTTTGTGAATTCAATCAGCGATTAATACTGACCTGGGCCACCTAAATGAAGTGCTATTTTGGTGAAATGACCTTTCCTCCATGTCCTCCGCGGCTGCCGCTTCGGCCACCCGCGCGCTTCGCGCTCCCGCAGGGGAGCAGGGGTGCCCGTGGTTAATTCATCTTAAGGAAAGCATGGAAACACATAAAGAACCCAAACCTCTGCGCATTATCAACAGCGTTGCGCCCATTCGCATTTGTGACAACGGCGGCTGGACGGATACCTGGTTTGCCGGGCACGGCACCATTTTTAACATCGGGGTGTATCCCTACGCCGAGGCCCAATTGAAAGTTTTTCCCAACCTGGGTCAGGACCGCATTGAAATTTTTGCCGAAAATTACGGGGAGCGCTTCATCACCAACCCGCAAAAAGACCATCTCTACCCGCATCATCCCCTGCTGGAAGCCGCGGTAGATTATATGCGCGTGCCGCAAAATATGGCGCTGCAGGTCAATATCTTTTCAGAAGCCCCCGCGGGGGCCTCCACTGGCACGTCCGCAGCGGTGACCGTGGCCCTGATCGGCGCATTGGACTGTCTGACGCCGGGCCGCATGACCCCGCACGAAGTGGCCCTGGCAGCCCAGTATATTGAAACCAAGATGCTCAACCAGCAGTGCGGCATTCAGGACCAGATCTGTTCCGCCTACGGCGGGATCAACTACATTGAGATGTACCAGTACCCCTACGCTTCCGTCTCGCAAATCCAGGTACCGAATTCGACCTGGTGGGAGTTGGAACGCCGCTTATCGTTGATCTACCTGGGCAAATCGCACAGTTCATCCAAAGTGCATGAAATGGTGATCCGTGACTTGGAAAATGCCGGGCCCGACTGCCCGCAACTGCGCGATCTGCGCCTATCCGCGCCCAAATCGCGCGATGCCATCTACATGGGCGATTTTAAAGCGTTGGGCCAGGCCATGGCGGAGAACACGGCGGCGCAGGAACGGCTTCACCCCGATCTGATCAGCCCGGACGCGCAAAAGATCATCGCGATTGCCCGCGCCCACGGCGCGCTGGGCTGGAAGGTGAATGGGGCAGGCGGGCAGGGTGGCTCACTCACGCTGCTCAGCGATGAAAATTCCTCATCCAAACGGGCCATGATCCGCGAAATCGAACAGGAAAACTCCGACTTCCAGAATATCCCTATTTATCTCAGCCGCTACGGCCTGCGCACCTGGGAATACAACCTGGAATAACCCGGCATCAGCCTTCCGAAGTTGTACGCCAGCGTTTGAGCATGGTGATGGACGAGTCGCTGCTTTCGACCGCCACGAAGCCAAAGCGCTGATACAGTTGCACGGCCGGGTTCGCGGGCGAGACGCTCAGGCAAACCGCCGCGTGGCGCGGTTGTGCATCTGCCAGCAGCCTGGCCAGCAGTTGGCTGCCGAGCCCCTGCCCGCGGTAAAGGGCCTGCAGTGCGATCGATAATTCGGGCGTGCCCTCATCCACATAGCCATAGCCGCGCTGGTCCCCATTTAACAGGCGCAGCCAGGCCGCACCCACCGCTCGCTCCTCATCCAGCACCACCCAACCCGCATCTGTGCTGCGCCCCCAGCCTGCCACATAGCGGCCCAGTTCCGATTGACGCAGGTTCTCGCGCGGAAAGGGCGACTGCCGATGCGGAACATGGATGGCATGGTATAACATCTCCCACAAAATGGGTTCATCGTCTGCATTCAAGGCGCGATAGGTGAGGATCATGTGTTTTCTTGGCCTACGTTCCAATGCGATGCGGCGGCTCCTGCGGAGACAACCCATCCGGGTCGTTGAGCAGCGCCGCGTGCGGCACGGGGACGAGCGGGCCGTTGAGCAGCGGGTCGGCCGTTGCGCGCATCCAGCGCTCCAGCCGGGCGCGCATTTCTACCAGCATGGCGCCGGCCTGTGCGTCCCCGGCCAGGTTGTGCGCCTCGTTCGGGTCGAATACCAGGTCGTAGAGCTGCTCCGCGGCCGGCGTGCGCTCGCCCCAACCCAGTGCCAGCAGCGCAGTTTTAGAGGGCGAGTCGTCGCAGTTGGGCAGCACCGGGCGCGTGCGACCATCAAAACGCCGGATGTACTTCCAGCGCTGCGTGCGCACCGAGCGCAACGGCTCGTAGGCCGCGTGGTAGGTCACCTCGCCAAACAGCTCGTCGTGCAGCCGGTCGGTCTCGCCGCGCAGCAGCCCCAGCAGCGAAAGCCCCTGCAGCCAGTCCGGCGCCGGCAGCCCGGTGACTTCACACACCGTCGGGTAGAGGTCCAGGTGCGAAACCAGCGCATCTACCACCCGGCCGCCCCGCATGGGTTCCGGCCCGCGCAGGATCAAATACACCCCCAACCCGTGGTCGCTCAGTGTGCACTTCATCCCAGGAAACGCGATGCCGTGGTCGGTGGTCGCGATCACCAGCGTGCTGCCGGCCAGGCCGGCGGCATCCAAAGCGTCCAGCACGGTGCCCACCCCATCATCCAGCGCCCGCGCGCTGGCCATAAAATTCAGCATATCCGCGCGGATCTCGGGCAGGTCGGGCAGTGGGGCCGGCGGCAGCACCCACCCCGGGGCATCTTGCCCGCCGGCAGTGTGAAACACGCGATGGGTCTCATTGAACCCTACGGATAGAAAGAAGGGCTGCGCATGCGGCTCTGCCAAAAATTCCGCCGCGGCCTGGGCCGTGTCACGCGCGTCCCCTGATGCCGGCGTCCGAACTTCATGATAGCCGAGCATTGCGCTGACCGGCGCTTCATGGTGCACCCCCACCAGCACGGTGTGGTAATCGGCTGCGCCCAGGTACTGCGCCAGGTGCTGGCGGTAATCGTTGAGTTGAAACCCGCGGTGGGCCAGCCCGATCATCCCGCAAGAATGCGGGGCCTGCCCGGTCAGCAGCGCCGAGCGGCTGGCCGAGCACACCGGCGCCGCGCTGAAGGCCTGCCGGAAAAACACCCCCTCCTGCGCCAGGCGCTGCAGGCGCGGGGTTGCGATCGCGCGCCCAAACGGCTGGATATAACGCCCGGTGTCATGCGAATGAATGTAAAGGATATTCGGACGAGCCATACGCTGTTCCTCCTGTCGGCAGAAAATTGATGTGAATCAATTATAGCTACGCTTTCGAAAATTCGCGCACTGCGCCTCCCATACGAATGCCAGTATAATCAACCTGTGCGGTGGGCACTGCCGGCCCTGTGCCGGCTCTCCGCCTCACCCAGTGTGGATCACCCCCTACCGGAGACTGAATGAGCGATTGGTTGCGAATTTTAGACCCCCTCGGCCTGGCGCTTTTTTGCGCCACCTGCCTGGCCTGGAGCGCCGGAGGCTGGCTGGCCGTGCGCACATGGTTCAACTTGCGCCCGGGTGAAAGCCTGTTGACCGGGCTGGCAGCCGGTTTTGTGGTGTACCTGACCCTGGTAAACCTGCTCACCCCGCTGGTCGGCCTGCCGGCAGCGGCCGCGCTCAGCGCCGCGCTCATCCTGGCGGCCGGGCTGGCTGCCACCTGGCGGCAGCGCCCCACCCGGACCGAACTGCTGGCCGACCTGCGCGCCTGGCCGCAGTTGGCTGCGCTGCTGGCGCTGACCCTGCTGTTCGAAATGGCCCAGCGCGGTGTGAGCATTTTTGACGAATACCTGCACCTGCCCCTGGTCTCAAGCATGGGCACCGGCATCATTCCCCCGCGCTTTTACCTCAACCCCGAGCTCAGTTTTGCCTATCACTACGGCCTGCAGATCTTCGCCGCCGTGTTGGAAAACATGGCGCGCTTCTTCGCGTGGTCTGCCTGGGACCTGACGCGCGCCCTGGCGATTGCCCTGACCCTGAACCTGGCCTGGCTATGGGGCCGGCGCGGCGCTGGGCGGGCTGTGGCGGGGGTACTGTGCGCGCTGTTGCTGGTGTTTGGCAGCGGCGCGCGCTGGCTGCTGCTGCTGCTGCCCGGCAGCCTGCTCAACTGGCTGGGCCAGGGCGTACAGCTTTCCAACACCGGCGCAGACACCGCCTCCAACCTGGCCCTGGCGCTCACCCGCCCCTGGAGCATCGAGGGTGCCGGAGCCATGCCCTTTCCATTTGCCTATCACAACGGCATCTTCATCGGCCAATTTTTCACCCTCGGCTCCACCGGCGCGCTGCCAGCGCTCACCGTACTGCTCCTGCTACTGCTCGCGCGTCCTTTTCCCAGCTTGCGCCGGCCGGGCGGCGCGCTGACGGCGGCACTGATTATCGCCAACCTGGCGCTCAGTGCCGAACACCTCTTCGCCTTTTTGTGGCTGGCCATTGCCCTGGTGGGCGGCGGCATGGCACTGCGCGCCTGGCGCGCGCAGCGGCCGTTGGACCACCAACTGATGTGGGGGTGGGCCGCCGTGCTGGGGCTCAGCGCGCTGCTGAGCGTCTTCCAGGGCGGTTTTATCACCGAAACCCTGCGCAGCCTGCTGCTGGCACTGCAGGGCGCCCCGCCGGCAGCCAGCAACGCCAATGGCTTTGCCCTGCGCTGGCCCCCGGCGTTTATCACCGGCCACCTGGGGCAGCTCAGCCCGTTTAACCTGCGCCAGTTGGGCGTACTGCTGGCCGAACTTGGCCCCGCGCTGCTGGCTGCACCCCTGGCCAGCTATATTGCCTGGCGGGCAGCGCGCCGCGGCGACTGGCTGATGGGCGGGTTGGGCCTGTCGGCGCTATTGATGACCGGCTTCACTCTGTTCGTCGAATATGGTGTCGACCGCTCCAGCACACGCTTCGCGGGCTCCGCGCTGTGGCTGTGGCTGGTGCTGGCCTTTCCGCTGTTGTGGCGCGGCTACCAGCGCGCGCGCAGCCTGGGGCGGGCCTGGCTGGGCGGGCTGTTCGGCGTCACCGTCTTTGCCGGGCTGGTGATCTTCTCCATTCAACTCACCAGCATTCCGCAGCCCATTGCGGCCTATTTCATCGATTCGCTCGACCTGCGCCTGAGCGCGAAATATTGGAACCTACTGGAACCCGGCGCACAGGTACTGGATAGTTACCCCGAACGCGCAGTGACCGTCTTCGGGCGCATCAGCAAGGCCAACTCTTCCATCTACGTCAAGCTGCCAGAGTGGGAAACCCTGATGGCCGACCCTACCCCGCGTAAGGCGGCTGCCTTTGGCTATTCTTACGTCTATATGAATGAAAAATGGTGGGAGGAGTTTACCCCAGCCTTACGCCAGGCGTATCAGCAAGCCTGTGTCAAAACCTTTGCCGAAGTGCAAAGCAGTAACGGCAAGCAGTTCCGCCGCCTGCTCAATATTCGCGCCTGTCGATAACAGGACGTTGGAACTATATTTTCGAAGCACACCCGTTTTGGAGATAAAATGAGTCAAAAACCTGTTCGTGTCTTGATCATCGGCGCCGGGGGGCGCGGTTCGACCTACGCGGCATTTGCCCGGCAACATCCCGATCGCATGCAGGTGGTGGGGGTGGCCGAACCACGCGATTTTTACCGCCAACGCATCGCCGACACCTACGACCTGCCCGATCAAAATGTCTATACCGATTGGCGCCAGGCCGCGGGGCGGGCGCGCTTTGCCGATGCGGTGATCATTGCCACTCAGGATGCCATGCATGCCGAACCGGCCGAAATCTTTGCGGGGCTGGGCTACGCCATGCTGCTCGAAAAACCCATGGCCCCCAACGAGGCCGACTGCTACCGCATTGTGCAGGCGGCAAAGAACAACCACATCCTGTTTGGGGTCTGCCATGTGATGCGCTACACCACCTATACCCGCACCATGAAGCAGATGCTGGATGACGGCGCCGTAGGCGAGGTGGTGAGCATCCAGCACCTCGAACCGGTGGGCTACTGGCACATGGCGCATTCCTTTGTGCGCGGCAACTGGCGCAACGAGGCAGAATCTTCGCCCATGCTGCTGGCCAAATCCTGCCACGACCTCGATTGGATCCGCTACATGGTCGGTTCTGAATGCCGCTCGCTGGCTTCCTTTGGCACCCTCAAACACTTCCGCCGCGACCAGCAGCCCGCCGGCGCCAGTGAGCGCTGCCTGGATTGCGCCGTGGAAGCGGCTTGCCCCTACTCCGCCAAAAAGATCTATCTGGGCATGCTGGCCCAGGGGCGCACCGGCTGGCCGGTGGATGTGGTGGCGCCAGGACCGACCCTCGCCAGTCTCACCGCCGCGCTGCGCAGCGGACCCTACGGGCGCTGCGTCTACGCCTGCGATAACGACGTAGTCGATAATCAGGTGGTCAACATGCTCTTCGCGGAAGACAAAACTGCGGCATTCACCATGACCGGGTTCACTCACTCGGGCCAGCGCAAGACATGCATTTTCGGCACGCGCGGCGAACTGACCGGCGACGGCGAAATCATCGACCATCTCGATTTTCTGACCGACGAGACCCGCCGCGTCGATACCCGATTGATCGGCGATCCCAGCATGCTGGGCGGGCACGGCGGCGGCGATTATGGATTGATGGACGCCTTCATCACGGCCGTCGCCGCGCATGACCCGAGCTTCATCCTTTCCGGCCCAGACGAATCGCTGGAGACCCATCGCATGGTATTTGCCGCCGAAAAGGCCCGTCATGAACACAGCGTGGTGGACCTGAATTAAGGGAGATTCATCTCCGTGAAAAAGGTGTATACTGGGTCAAGCACATCTTGCGAGCCGCGCGACAAACCTTAGCTACAGGTGCTGCGCGCCATTTCAACCGGTTTCAGCCTGAAAGGAAAACCCACGTGGGGCAAAAATCTATTCTTCTGGTAGAAGATAATCCAGATGACGAAGTGTTGACCTTACGCGCTCTGCGCAAGAATAACATCGCCAACGAAGTTTTTGTTGCCCACGACGGCGTGGAAGCCTTGGATTTTCTGTTCAACGGCGCGCACAATTCGTACGTGCTGCCGACCCTGGTGCTGCTCGACCTGAAACTGCCCAAAGTGGATGGGCTGGAAATATTGCGGCGTATGCGCCAACACAATTCCACCCGCCTCCTGCCGGTGGTGGTACTCTCCTCTTCGCGGGAAGAAGGCGATATTGCCAACAGCTACCAGTTGGGGGCCACCAGCTACATTGTCAAGCCGGTCGATTTTCAAAGTTTCATGGAAATCATCCGCACGGTGGGGTTGTACTGGCTGAGCATAAACGAACCCCCGCCTGGCAATTAACCGCGTTTTTCGGCACAGATCGCTCTCTTGCAAGCAGCGGGCTAAAACTTTTCGATCAAGTACCGTTCCAACAAACCAAAGCCGTTAGGAGAAACACATGCCAATCACCATCCAAGATGTAAAAACCTACCTGGTGCAAACTGCGGGCGCCGGAACAAGGTTTATCATCGTCAAGGTGCTCACCTCAGAACCAGGGCTGTTTGGTCTGGGCTGCGCCACCTTCACTCAGCGCTTCCGTGCCACCTATAGCGCACTGGAAGAGCACGTCAAACCCTTTGTGCTCGGTAAAGACGTTTCGCGCATTGAAGAACTGTTCCAGATGAACCTGGTGCAGGGCTACTGGCGCAATGGGCCGGTGCTCAACAATGCCATCTCGGGCATCGACCAGGCATTGTGGGATATCAAAGGCAAACTGGCCAATATGCCGGTTTACGAGCTGCTAGGCGGAAAATGCCGCGAAGCCGCCGCTGTGTATGCCCATGCCGATGGGCGCGACCCGCAGGAAGTGGTGGAAAACGTGCGCAAATTCCAGGAGCAAGGCTACCACTACGTGCGTGTGCAGATGGGCGGGTATGGCGGCAAGGGCGCATCTTTTCACACGCCCGAAGGTGCGCCGAACGGCAATTATTATGATCCACGCGCATACACCCGCAACATGCTCAAAATGCTCGAACATGTGCGCTCCCAGGTGGGCGATGAGGTAGAACTGCTGCACGATGTCCACGAACGGCTCAGCCCGATCGACACGGTGCAATTTGCCAAGGATGTCGAACCGTTCAAGCTGTTCTTCCTGGAAGATTCGCTCGCGCCGGAAGATATCGAGTGGTTCCGCCACGTGCGCCAGCAGTGTGCCACCCCGCTGGCGATGGGCGAACTGTTCAACAACCCGCGGGAATGGCGCCTGCTGATCGAAGAGCGCCTGACCGACTTTATTCGGATGCACGTCAGCCAGATCGGCGGCATCACCCCGGCCCGCAATGCGGCCATCCACGCCGGTATTTACGGAATCCGCACCGCGTGGCACGGTCCCGGCGACACCTCACCAGTGGGGCATGCCGCCAACCTGGCCCTGGACCTGTGGGCGCCGAATTTTGGCATTCAGGAATGGTGCCGTTTCGACAGCCTGGTATATGATATGTTCCCCGGCCTGCCGGTAGTGCGCAATGGCTTCATGTACCCCAGCGGCAAGCCCGGCCTGGGCATAGAGTTTGATGAAGCCCTGGCGGCCAAATACCCGCCGCGCAATGAGGTAGATTTCTGGACGCAAGCCCGCCTGCCAGATGGCACCCCGGCGCGACCCTAGCGCCAACCTGACTCAAACAATAAAGCGGCCTCAAAGTTGGACTTTGAGGCCGCTCAGTTTTACCGGATCATCTGCACCACTTCCACCCCGTTGAGCGCCATGTGATACAAAAATACTACGTTTAGCAGTTCGGCGTCATGCGGCAAGCCGCCCTGCTGAGCCGCAATCACCACAGCCCGGTCATAGGTATCCACACAGTCGCTCGGCACAATCACCCGGCGCTGCAATTGGCGGGCATTGGCATCCAGGCGCAGGTGCATGGCCAGTTGGTAGGTACACAGGTCAGTGCAGTCGCCCACAACAATGAAGGTATCCACCGCCGGGTGAGCGGCGATCCATTGATTGAGGCCCGTATTTAACCCGGAGGAAATGGAATTTTTGGGGTACTGCTGCAATTGGCTGAAAAACGGCAGGGCTTCAAACTCCTGCACCGGCTCAGCCTCGGCGCTGCCGCGCACGCAATGGGGTGGCCAGGCCCCAAATTCGATCGCGTCCGGTTCATGGGTATCCTGTACCAACACAATCTGCCGCAGCCCGCGCGCCCAGGCCAGCTTAAATAAGCTCACAATCGGTTCTACAATGATGTTGACGCGCTCGCTGGACAGCGGGCCAAACGTGCAGAAGCCTTTGATCACATCCACCGAAATAATCGCCGTCCGGGCCGCATCCTGCGCGACTTCGGCCAATTCTAAAGGTTTTAATCCAGACTGCCAGATATCCAGGAACTTGAGAAATTCCTGCGAGCGCAGGGCCAGGGGTTCGAAAGGCATGGGATGCTCCTTGTAAATAAGTGTATTATAAACACTAATAGCGTATTTCCTTATCATACCGCACTTCACCCGAAAGTCAAGCGCACTACCCAAAAATTGCAATCAAAAAGCGTAGTTTCAGGCTGCCCAGGCAGCCTGAAACTACGCTTAAATGATCAGCGGCAAGCTAAAAAATAATTTTTAGCTTGCCGCTGCGGTTTAATAAAGAAAAAGTCTCTTGGCAATGACCTACTCTCCCAGGAAGTCGCCCTCCAAGTACCATCGGCGCTGACGCCCTTAACGACCGGGTTCGGGATGTGTCCGGGTGTACCAACGTCGCTCAAATC
>Ga0105047_10001253_pt1 | contig 45198 bp, 40 predicted proteins | sample MAT04_FD_78384 | JGI IMG/M metagenome (GOLD analysis project Ga0105047, IMG submission 78384) | Freshwater microbial communities from Lake Fryxell liftoff mats and glacier meltwater in Antarctica - MAT-04 (megahit assembly) | ecosystem: Environmental > Aquatic > Freshwater > Ice > Liftoff... | reverse complement strand
CGCCGGCGCCGGCGCCCGGGCCATCGATCGTGGGCGGTTCGGTGTCAGGCGTTTCGGACCCGGATCCTTCAGAGTGGTTGTCGTCGCTGCTCACAGTCCTTGGACGGTACTCGCTGCGCCGACTCGTTGACTGGTCGATTCGCTGCGTGCGTGCAGCTGCCGGTCGCCGGGAACACTGCGGTGGTATCGTCGCCGAGGGCGTAAGTGGTCTCAGGAGGACATTTCGATGCCGCGTCGCCAACTTGCAGTGGCAGCAGTTGCCATAGCGTGCGCGCTGTTGGGCCAATCGCTCGCAGCCCCAGCTGACGCGCCCGTGGCGTCGTTGGACAACGCTGCGGCAGCGCTCACCCCTGCTGTGTACATCACCTCCCTCGGCGATGTGGTGTCGGTGTTTCAGACCGGCGAACTCACCGCAACCACTCGCGACGCCGCACTCGCGGCAGCTTCCGACGCAGGCGCTACTGCGGTCACTGGTCGTGGTTTCAGTGTGGGCATGACCTCCGTTCGCCGTGGTCCGACCGTGCTCCAGCAGTCCAGTGGGCCAGGCTGGGCGTTCCCGATGTCGATCAGTGCGCTACCGCTAGAGGCTCTGGGCGGTATCTTCGGCCGCACCGTGGCGTCGCCGATCAGCCAGGGTTCGGTCATCATGGGGCAGACCTCGGCCGGGCTTCGGGGGGCAGTTGCAGGCGATCGAATCGATCTGCTGACTGCAGGCGGGAGCACCGTCACGTTCACCATCGGCATGGTTGCAGCGGATGGTGATATCGGCGGTACCGAAATCTTGATGAGCACTCAGCAGGCAGCCATGCTCGGCGCCACCCTGGACACTCGGGTGCTCATCTACGGTCGCTTCGCTCGCCCCACGCTGCAGACGGCGCTGGCCAACCGTGGGCTCTCCAGTGACAGCAGGGTTCGAATCCGTCAGTCGTGGGATGCGCCCGATCCGGACAGCACGATGAGCATGTCGACGACGAAGGCCCTCCTGGGCGAGTTCCAGATGGACTACGCGAATCTGTCGGATCTCGGATGGACCGCTGTCGATGCTGCCTGGCGCAACGAGTACCTTCCGGCCGCTCGCGAGACCTATCCAGCCGGTATCCGGGCGATGTGCAACAGGGTGGTGAAGGCGGACCTGGCGGCTGCACTGCAGGAAATTGTGGACTCCGGTCTGGCCGGTGGCATCGACGTCGCAAACTCGAACAGCTACGGCGGCTGCTCGACCGGCCAGGCTCGGCTGGCCCGCATCACGCAAAGCCTTGGCTCTGTGTCGCGCCACTCGTGGGGTCAACCGATCGACATCAACACCGTCACCAACTGTCAGGGTTGTGTGCCGCCAATGGATTGTCGCATCGTGCGCATCTTCCGCAAGCACAACTTCGCGTGGGGCGGCAACTTCCTCACACCGGACGGCATGCACTTCGAATGGGTGGGCGGCGCACGCAACCTGCTCCAGTATCCGTCGAAGTACTGCCCCAACCTGCCCGGTGGGCAGGTGCAGAGCTCCAACGCGCCGCTGGCGACGAGTAGGGAGAGCCTGCTCGCGGAAGACGGCCTGGTGCAGGAATGACCTCACAAATCTTCGAGGTCGACCGATCACGACGACGTCGATGATGGGAGACTCACCGGCGATGTCGTCTGCCCTCGAACCTGTGCGCACATGGATCGCTGCGCAGATACGCACGCGCGTCGTCGGTGACGATCCCGAGCCTGCGATGGCGGCCGTGATGGACGCGCCGGGCGAACGGTGGTTCGCACAGGACCGCGTCATTCGCCGTGTGCACTCCGACGCGTCGATGTTCGTCGGTGGGCTTCGAGCCCTCTTGCTGCAGTCATTGCATCCTCTGGCAATGGCGGGCGTTGCCAACCACTCGGACTATCGCGCCGATCCCTGGGGCCGGCTCCAGCGCACCGCCGAGTTTCTTGCCTCGACCACGTTCGGTCCGGCCACGCTGGCGGAGGAATCGATTGCGCGCGTTCGTCAGGTGCATCGCCGGGTTCGCGGCATCGCTCCAGACGGCCGCGCCTACTCGGCCGGCGATCCGCACCTGCTGCGCTGGGTGCACATTTGCGAGGTCGACAGCTTTCTCGCTGCATACCAGCGATACGGCGCCACCTCGCTCGGCGACGACGAGGCGGATGAGTACGTGGCCGACATGGCACGGGTCGCCACCGCCTTGGGCGTGAACCATCCGCCGGTCACGGTTGCGCAGTTGCGTTCCGAGTTCCGCGACTTTCGGGATGAGTTGAAGGGAACGAAGGCTGCGCGCGATGCGGCTCGATTCCTGCTCGTCCAACCGCCGCTGCCGCTGGCGGCGCGTCCTGCGTACGGCCTGCTCGCGTCTGCCGCAGTGGCGTTGCTGCCGATGTCAGCTCGGTGGCCTCTGCGGCTGCCGTACCTGCCTGTCAGCGAAGCGATATTGGTGGCTCCTGCCGGTGCCGCGCTCACCCGCCTCATCCGCTGGTCGCTCAACCCGGTGGCGCCAGCGGCCTGAGCCGCGGCCCCAGCGCCCGACGGCAGATAGCCTCAGCGTTGTGGCGACTCGTTTCGTGATCATTGGCGGTGGGCCTGCGGGCAACACTGCGGCAACCCATGCAGCTCGCCTCGGCGCGCAGGTCACGGTCGTCGAACGCGATGTCATTGGTGGCGCCGCCCACCTGTGGGACTGCATTCCGTCGAAGACGATGATCGCCACTGGTGGGGCGATTGCGTTCACCCGTCGGCTGGAGGGCATGGGGTTGGAACAGCAGGCGCCCGAGGTCGACGTGGATGCGCTGACCGAGCGCATCGAGAGCATCAAGATGCGTATGCAGCGCAGTACCACCAACTTGTTGACCAGCCAGGGCGTCACGCTCATTCACGGCTCGGCGCGGCTGCTGTCCGCCAACGAAGTCGAGGTCACCACCGTCGATGCCGCTGGCGTTGCCTCGGTCACGGTGCTCGCGGCCGACGCTGTGCTGATTGCCACCGGCTCGCGACCGCGCATCCCTGATTGGTGCCATCCCGATGGTGACCGAATTCTTGTCACCCGCGACTGCTACCCACCGAAGGTCTTCCCGGAGAGCGTGACCATCGTGGGCTCCGGCGTGACGGGTGTGGAGTTCGTTCACATGTTCAGTTCGTTCGGCGCCAAGGTCAACCTCGTCGTCAGCCGCCAGCAGGTACTTCCCGGTAAGGACGCGGAAGTTGCCGCCGTGTTGGAGGACGATTTCCTGCAGCGCGGCGTCAAGCTGCTCAAGGGTGCCCGCGCCACCGCCATCGAGAAGGTCGTCAACGAAGCCGGTGTCGAGGAAGTGGTCGTGCGGTGCGACGATGGTCGTGTGGTGCACAGCTCGCATGCGGTGCTCGCCATCGGGTCCGTGCCGAACACCGACGGGCTGGGGCTCGAGGCAGCCGGTGTGGCGACGGATGCCAGCGGCTACGTCGTCATCAACCGTCACTGCCAGAGCAATGTGCCCACCATCTACGCCGCCGGCGACATGAGCGGCAAGCTGCCGCTGTCGTCGGTGGCCAGCATGCAGGGCCGCAAGGTGGCCGAGCATGTGATGGGTCTGCAGAAGGTGGCCCACCGCCATCTCGACTACGACAAGGCCGCCAACGCGATCTTCACCGAGCCCGAGATCGCCGACGTCGGCCTGGCAGAGGCTGATGCCTTTGCAGCAGGCCGCAAGATCCGAGTGACGAAGGTGCCATTCAGCAGCACTCCGAAAGCACTGATCAACAACGACTGGCGCGGCTTCGTCAAGATCATCAGCGACCCGGCCACAGGTGTGGTGTTGGGTGGCTCCATCGTGGGTCGCCACGCCGCCGAACTGATCAGCGTGATTGCCCTTGCCGTCACCGCCAACCTGAAGGTCACCGACATCGTGGAGAGCTTGCTCGTGCACCCGGCGCTGGCCGAAGCGCTGGCCGAAGCCGCCGACTGATGTTCCCCGACACGCAGGGGAAGGCGGCCCCGGTCGTGCCCGCAGGGTTGCACTTGGCGTCGTTCGCCCGGCGCATCATTGGCATCATCGTTGACCAGATCGTGATCACGGTGCCGGTCTTTGCGCTGTTCTACGCGTTGGGCTTCGTGCCGAAGGACGCCATCACCGAGGGCCGCGCAGTGTGGTTCACGGTCGCGCTCACCGTGCTCGGGTTGGCGTATGAGACCGTTGGTGTCTGGCGGTGGGGTCGCACGCTGGGCAAGCTGCTCACCCGGACGCGGGCGGTGAGCGCCGTCGATGGTGGCAGCCTTGGCCTGGTGCGGGCATTCCAACGTTCCTTGGTTCCCACCACGCTGAGCGCCATTCCGCAGATCGGCCCCTTCCTGGGCATCGGTGTCTACGTGTATGCGTTCTTCGATCCGCTGCGACAGGGTGTGCACGACAAGGCTGCCGGCAGCATCGTGGTGCAGAGCCACACAGTGGTCGAGGTTGCTGACTAGTCGATGATGACGACGATGTCGCCGGCGCCGACGGTGTCGCCGGCCTTCACCTTGATCTCCTTGACCGTGCCGGCCTTTTCGGATGTGATCTGGTTCTCCATCTTCATGGCTTCCAGCACCACCACTGCCTGACCGGCCTCGACGGCCTGACCGACATCCACCAGCACCTTCACGATCGTGCCCTGCATCGGCGCCTCGACATTGCCGCTGCCACCACTGGCCGCTGCACCGGCGCTTGCCGAACGAGCTGGTTTCCTGGTTGCCGTGGCCGGACCGGCGGCCATGATCGGCGTGTCGGGCACCCACATCTTCACATCGAAGCGCTTGCCGTTGACCTCGACAGTGGTGCTGCGCTGGACCAGTGGAGCGTCATCGCCGGCCGCAGTGGGCGGCTTGACCGCCTCGATGCCGGAGAGGTCCAGCTTCTCTTCGACCCACTTGGTGGAGTGCGTGAATGCCTGGAAGTCGGGGTGGCGCAAGATTGCAAGGTCGGCGGGAATCGTGGTGGCGACTCCCTCGACGACCATCTCCTCCAACGCCCGAATGGTGCGAGCAATGGCCGTGTCCCTGTCCTTGCCCCACACGATCAGCTTGCCCACCAGGTTGTCGTAGTACTGGCTGATCGTGTCGCCGCTCTCATACCCACCGTCGAAGCGGATGCCGAAACCGTCGGGCGGGACCAGCTTGGTGATCGTGCCGGGGGAGGGGAGGAACTTGCCGCCGGCCGGGTTCTCGGCGTTGATGCGAATCTCGATACCGTGGCCGTAGCGGCGGGCGGCGACCTCTGCCTGCGTCATCGGCAGCGGCTCGCCACTGGCAACGCGCAATTGCCACTCGACGAGGTCGATGCCGGTGATGACTTCCGTGACCGGGTGCTCGACCTGGAGGCGGGTGTTCATCTCGAGGAAGAAGAACTCTTCATCTTGATAGATGAACTCGACGGTGCCGGCGTTGTAGTAGCCAACTGCCTTGGCGGCCTTGATGGCGGCCTCGCCCATGGCCTCCTCGATGCCGGGGGCCATGTGGGTGGCGGGGGCCTCCTCGATGAGCTTCTGATGACGACGCTGTGCCGAGCAGTCGCGGGTGCTGACCCACACGACCTCGCCGAACTGATCGCCGACGATCTGCACTTCCACGTGGCGCGGCCAGGTGAGGTAACGCTCGATGTAGATCTCGTCGCGGCCGAAGAATGCCTTGGCTTCGCGCTTGGCGCTCTCCATGGCCTCGTGAACTTCGTCGGCGCTGCGAATCACCTTCATGCCGCGACCGCCGCCGCCGTACGCAGCCTTGATGACCAGCGGCCAGCCGTGGGCTTTGCCGAACTCGAGGATCTCTTCTTCGCTGGTGATGAACTCGGTGGTACCGGGCACGATGGGGGCACCGCCGCGCAGAGCGGCCTTCCGTGAGCTGACCTTGTCGCCCATCTCGTCGATCGCTTCGGGCGGCGGCCCGATGAAGGCCACGCCCTTGGCGATGATGGCACGAGCGAAGTCGGCGTTCTCCGAGAAGAAGCCGTAGCCAGGGTGTACACCGTCGGCGCCGCTCAGTTCGATGGCATTGAGAATGGCCTCGGTATTGAGGTAGCTCTCAGCCGCGGTGGAGCCGCCGAGTGCGTAGGCCTCGTCGGCGAGTCGAACATGGAGGGCATTGCGGTCGAGTTCGCTGTAGACCGCGACGGTCTTGATGCCGAGCTCACGGGCAGCCCGGATGACTCGAACGGCGATTTCTCCACGGTTGGCGATCAGGATCTTTTTCAGCACAGGACGCAATACTGTCGGAATGGAGACCCCTGGCGCCACACCGCCGAACCTGCAGCCCTCGACGGAGGTGCGTGTGTGGCCCTCCGGCTGGCTTGTTTCGGTCGTCGAGGAGACGGGCAGCACCAACGCCGACCTGCTCGTAGCCGCTGCCGATGGTGCACCTGACCGCACGGTGTTGGTGGCCCGCAACCAGACGGCAGGTCGCGGTCGGCTGGACCGTCGGTGGGAGGCCAAGCCCGGGGCGAACCTTCTGGTCTCGCTGCTGTTCCGCGAGATCCCCGAGACGCCGCACGTGTTGACGCAGCGTGTTGGCCTTGCAGCGATCGCAGCCTGCGAGCAGGTCGCAGGAGTGCGCACGACGCTGAAGTGGCCCAACGACCTGCTACTGCACGACGCGAAGCTCGCTGGCATCTTGGCGCAGGCCCGGCTGGGCGCGCAGCCTGCGGTCGTTGTGGGGATCGGTATCAACGTCGGCTGGGCGCCGCAAGGTTCGGCGCGCCTTGGTGACGCTGTCGACCCCATGGATGTATTGGCAGCCATGCTGCAGGCGTACGACGAACTGCCCGCCGACATCTCGACGTCGTACCGCTCGAACCTGGGCACCCTGGGTCGCAATGTGCGCATCGAAGTGTCCGAGGGCGTCGTCGAAGGTCGCGCCCTCGACGTCGAGGCGGACGGTCGACTAGTGGTCCTCGACGACTGCGGCATCACCCACCGCTTCGCCGTCGGCGACGTCATCCACCTTCGGTGACGTTCACAATCGCACGTGTCACAGCCTGACATCGATGTGATTCGGTGGGGCCGCGACACGTGCAATTGTGAACTCGTCGCGGAGGGTCGTCAGCACGTAGTCCGGGTCGTCGATGACGTCTGCGGTCGTGAACTCGATCACGTGGTTGCCGAGATGTTGCAGATGGTTTCGGCGGCGGGCATCGCGTTGACGATCGCGATCTGATGTGTGGCCGAGCCGGCCGCTGACCTCGACGACGGTGTGTGTCCGGGGAAAGACGAAGTCGACCCGCGCAATTCGCTCACCGCTGCGGCGGAAGATGACCTGGCACTCTGGGCGGGGAAAGTCGGCCATACGCATCAGCCGTAGGAACCGGCGCTCGAGGTGAGACTCGCCGCCCGAGTCCAACAGGAGCTCACCGAGAAAGTTGGTGCCGGCGCGGCCCGTGCCGCGCAGCGTCGCGAGCCGAGCGATGACCTTGGTGAGCGCAGTGCGTCGCAACCGGATGGCGCTGTCGATCGCGTTCTCCAACTCGGTGGCCGACGATCGCTGGGTGGCGTAGTCGAGCACGGCGCGGGTGGCGGAGGTCGTCCGCACTCCGTTGTGGTTGATGACGTCGCCCCTGTTCCAGCGAGTCGTTGTGTGAATCGTTGCCCAGTTCGGAATCGATCGCAGACCCCTGGGCACAAGAAACTCCGCATGAGTTGGCTCGACGACCTCGACGTCCAGCCACCGCAGGGCTGTGGTGCCGAAGAGCGCGCCTCGGTCGCCGAGCCAGGATGCCCCTGCCCGCACTTTCATCTCGAATGTCAGCCTTGTCGCCGCATGCCGGAACTGGTCCGGGGCGATCTGTATCCACAGGCCGTCTGCCTCGGCTCGCTCCCACACCCGATCGGAGACTCCCACGGCGAGTCGGCCGGCGGTGGTCAGAATCGAGTGGTGCGCATGCGCCCAGTCGATCAGAGCGATCTCGTGCCTCATACCCCTACTGGGCATGGCGAGATCCCGAGATCGGCAAATCTCAGATTCACAATCGCACGTGTCACACCCTGACGTCGGTGTGAGTCGGTGGGGCCGCGACACGTGTGGTTGTGAGCGGGCTGACGGGGTGCGGCATCCTGCGCGAACTAGCGTGACATGTCGTGCTTGCTCAGGACACCACCCCGTTGCCGCGCAGGCGACGTCTGCCGACGTTCCTGCTCGTTGCGTTGTTGACGACGGTCATTGCGGGCGCTGGCACTCTGATCGCTGCAAGTCGGGTGGTGGACAACGTCCCGCGCGTCGCCGGTGTGGCCGAGGTGCTCAGCGTCAGTTCCGGCAGCGTGGAGAACTATCTGCTGATCGGCAGCGACAGCCGTGCGCTGGGCGACCCCAACACTGGCGAAACCGGCGACGTGACGGGAAATCGCAGCGACACCATCATGGTGCTGCGGGTGGATTCCGACACAGGCACCGCCAGCCTCCTGTCCATCCCTCGCGATCTCTACGTCGATCGATTCGGCCACGACGGCAAGGGCCGCATCAACTCGTCGTACAACGACGGCCCAGCGGCGTTGGTGCAGACAGTGCAAGGGGGCGAACTGCGTATTCCCATTCACCACTATGTCGAGATCGACTTCTCCGGTTTCAAGGCGCTGGTCGATGCGCTTGGTGGAGTGCAGGTCTGCTTCTGGTATCCGACTCGCGATTTCAACACCGGTCTCGACATCCCCGAGGGCGGTTGCTATCTGCTCGACGGAACCCAGGGCCTTGCGTATGCCCGCAGCCGGCACTACGAGGAGTATCGCGACGGCGAGTGGCATGAAGACCCCACGTCGGACCTCGGGCGCTCCACTCGACAGCGCGCATTCGTGAATGCCTGCCTGCAGACGGCGCTCGCGCAGGTCAAAGCCAATCCGTTCAGTACCGGCGAGCTGGCCACTGCAATGGGTTCGGCAATCCGAATCGACGATGAACTGGACCCCATCGGCGCCGGCGCATCACTGCGGACCGCTGTTGGAGACGGTCTGCTGGCGTACTCGCTGCCGGTCGTCGGCAAGACGATCGACGGCAACGCAGTGCTCCTGTTGGGTGATGGTTCCGAGACGGTGTTGGCGTACTTCCGTGGCGACGGGCCTGCACCGGCACCTTCCGCATAGCCCCGTCAGCCATACTGATCGAATGTCAAACGTCAAAGAGAGTGACAGCATTGCGGGCGTCTACATCGTGGAGCCCAGCTTGCACGGCGACCAGCGCGGGCTGTTCATCGAGACCTATCGTCGCGAGTGGTTCCCGAATGGGCGCGAGATGCTGCAGGGCAACCGCTCGAACAAGCAGCAGAACGCGGTGGTCGGTCTGCACTACCACTTACATCAGGCCGACTATTGGTACTGCCCATTCGGCACGATCCGTGTGGTTCTGCACGACCTGCGCGAGGGCGGCCCCACGGACGGCGGCACGATGGCGTTCGACATCTCGGGCGAGAACCATCTGGGCGTGTACATCCCGCCGGGCGTGGCCCATGGTTTCGCCGCGCTCACCGACGTCGTGATGACCTATCTCGTCGACAACTACTACAACCCGGCCGACGAGCTGGGCGTGAAGTGGAACGATCCCGTGATCGGCGCCGACTGGGGTGTGACCGAGCCCATCATGTCGGCTCGCGACGAGGCCAACCCGTTGCGTGCCGACCTGCCCGAGAGTCGTCGGCCGTATTGGCCGATGAGAACCTGATCTGAAGATCGCGACCTGAAAGACCTGAGATGAAACTTTTCATTACCGGCGCCGCCGGATTCATTGGTTCGAACTACGTCCGCTGGCTGCTGGCCAACAGCGACGACGAGATCACCATCTTCGATGCGCTCACCTACGCGGGCAACATGGAGAGCATTCGAGACGTGCTCGACGACAAGCGCACCACGTTCGTCCACGGCGACATCTGTGACGAGGACGTCGTGGTGCGGGGTATGGACGGCCACGACGCCGTGGTGCACTTCGCCGCCGAGAGCCACGTCGACCGCAGCATCAAGGACCCGTTCGCGTTCGTGCGCACCAACTGCTTCGGTACCAACGTGATGTGCGACGTGGCCCGCCGCGTGGGGGTGCAGAAGTTCCTGCACATCAGCACCGACGAGGTCTACGGCACCATCGACGAAGGCTCGTTCAGCGAGACCGATCTGTTGACGCCACGCTCTCCGTACAGCGCATCCAAGGCGGGCAGCGACCTGATCGCGCTGAGCTACTTCACCACGCACGGTTTGCCCGTGGTGCTGACGCGCTGCAGCAACAACTACGGTCCGTTCCAGTTTCCGGAGAAGGTCATCCCGCTGTTCACCAGCAACCTGCTCGATGGCCGCAAAGTGCCGCTCTATGGCGACGGTGGCAACGTGCGCGACTGGATCCACGTCGAGGATCACAACCGCGCTGCCCACCTCGTGTTGCAACACGGTCAGCTCGGCGAGATCTACAACATCGGCGCGCACGAGGAATTCACCAACCGCGAACTCACCTACAAGCTGCTCGAACTCTGCGGTCGGGACGAGAGCTTCATCGAGCCGGTCGCGGATCGACTTGGCCATGACCGTCGCTACTCGGTCAACATCGACAAGATCACTGCCTTGGGTTGGAAGCTGGAGAACTCGTTCGAGCAGGGTCTCGCCGACACGGTGGCCTGGTACCGCGACAACCGCTGGTGGTGGGAACCCTTGAAGGCGAAAGCGGGTCTCTAGATGCGAGTGGTGATCACTGGCGCGGGCGGTCAGCTCGGGATTGATCTGGCGGCAGTGTGCACGGCGGCCGGTGACGACGTGTTCGCGTTCGATCGCGCCGGGCTCGATATTGGTTCGCGGTCGGCGGCGCACAATGCGATCACGTCGCTGCGGCCTGATGCAGTCATCAACTGTGCAGCGTGGACGGCCGTCGACGCATGTGAGAGCGACCCGGACCGTGCGTTGGCACTCAACGGCACAGCCGTTCGCTGGTTGGCCGAGGCATCGCATCGCGCCGGTGCGCATCTGGTGCAGATCAGTACCGACTACGTCTTCGACGGCACACTCGATCGGCCGTACCACGAGTGGGACGACACCGACCCGCAGAGCGTGTACGGCCTCACCAAGTTGATCGGTGAGCAAGAGGCGGTGGTGCTCGGCCCGTCTGCCACGGTGGTTCGCACCTCGTGGGTGTGCGGCCGCAATGGCAACAACATGGTGAAGACCATCATGCGCTTGGCCGACGTGCACCCGGAGCTTGCATTCGTCGACGATCAGGTCGGCCATCCGACGTTCACGCACGACCTGGCCCCGGTACTGCGTCGCCTCGCGCTCGACCGGCTCAGTGGCGTCGTGCACGCCACCAATCAGACAGCGTGCTCGTGGTACCAGTTCGCCGGTGAGGTCGTCGCGGCCATGGGTAAGGACCCGGCGATGGTGCAGCCGATTGCGACCGCAGACCTGCAACCTGCCCGACCCGCGCCGCGCCCGGCCAACAGCGTGCTGGACAACGCTGTGCTGCGCATGGCCGGCTTCGCCCCGCTCCGCGACTTCCGTGAGCCGCTCCGCGAGACGGTTGCGGCTTTGATGGAAGGCTCTGCCTCCTAACCAGAGACGGCGATGAGCGCGGCGCCGGCAACGGCCAACAGGATTCCGGCGATGTTGATGCGGCTGACAGGTTCGTGGTCGAACCGATTGGCCAGCGCAGTGGTTGCCAATGGGTAGAGGGAACCCAGGACGGTTGCGACCGCAATCGGGCCGAGCTGGAGCGCGTGGTTGATGGCGAGCGCGGACGCAGCCATCAGTACCCCGGCGATGACGGCCAGCCGGGGAGGGCGGACGACGACCGGGACGCGGCGGACGACGCACAACACACCCACCGTCACGGTTCCACCAACGGCGGCGAAGACCACCGGCCATTGGCCGCTCTCGGTGCTCGTGTGGCCCACGGCCATGAAGAACACGGCGAAGCCAGCACCTGAGGCGACTGCCGACGTGATTTCGGCGCGCGGCGACAACGAGCAAACGCCGTCGTCGCGGCGAAACGCCAACGCGGGAATGGCAAGTAGCGCCAGTGCAATACCGGTCCAGCGGCCACCGCTCAGCGAGACGCCGCTGAGCACGTCGAACGTCACCGGCACCAGCGCGGTGGTCAGCGCCGCCAATGGCGCAACGACACTCATTCGCCCACCGGCAAGTGCGCGGAAGAAGACGATGTACGCGGCACCGCCCGCCGTCCCGCCGAGCAGCCCCAAAAGCACGTCACCGTCGTGCAAGTGTTGCCAACCAATCGCGACCGCGAAGATGGGGAGCAGGATCAAGTTGGTCAGCTGCGAGACGAAACCGACGTGCAGCGAGTTGTGGCGCCCCGCAGCTCGCCCACCCAGATAGTCCGCCGAACCGGAGATGAAGGCCGCGACCAGGGCGAGGGCGACGACCATTCGCCCACCCTACTCACACCGTGTAGATTGTTTGGGTCCAAAGTATTTTCGGAATACCGTGAGGGGTTCATCCATGGGTGAGATCGTCGGCTCGGCACTGGTCGCGCATGTGCCGCCACTCGTACTTCCCGAAGACGTTCGGTTGGAGCTGAACCACGGCAAGGACTTCTCGATCGTCGACGGTCTGCACCGCATGCGCCGTGAGTGCATCGATCCGCTGGATGCGGACACCCTCATCGTGCTCGACACGCACTGGTACACCACGTTCGAATGGGTCGTCTCCGCTCACGACCGCCGCGCCGGAAAGTTCACCAGCGAGGAGCTGCCGCGCGGCAACCCGCAGATGCCGTACGACTTCGTGGGCGACCCCGAGTTGGCCTTCCTGGTGGCGGAAGTGGCCGCCGAACGTGACGACACCTGGGTACACGCGAGCAACGACCCGTACTTGCCTCTCCACTACGCGACCGTCTACCTGACACCGTTCCTGCAGGCGGAAGAGAAGTGGATGACGGTGAGCACCTGTCAGACCGCCGAGTTCAACGACATGATGATTTTCGGCGAGGTGTTGGGAGAGGCCATTCGGCGTTCTGACCGCCGGGTGGTGATTCTGGCCAGCGGTGCACTCTCACACAAGTTCTGGCCGCTCAGCCAGTTGCGCCTACACGAGGGCGCCGACCCGAACGACCTTTTCAGCCCGGCTCATCGCGCCGCCGACGAGCAGGTGATCGCATGGCTGGAAGCGGGCGACCATGCAGCCGTGCTGGCGAATTACGACGAGTTCCGCAAGTTCACTCCAGAGGGCCGCTTCGCCCACTATGTGATCATGGCCGCCGCAATGGGCGGCTCGTCGTGGAAGTCGCCAGGCGCGCCCTACAGCGACTATGAAAACGCTGCAGGGACCGGGCAGATCCATCTTTGGTTCCCGGCGAACTGATCCGACACTCGACCACTGGAGTTATCACATGCGTCTAGCCAACTACGCAGGCCGCGCGACCATCGTGCTCGACGGGCACGCGATCGACGTCGAGCAGGCCAGCGGCGAAGAATTGGGCAGCGACCCGATGCTGTTGTCCAATCTGGCCAACCACGACGCGCTGCGAGTTCTCGCTGCCTCCGTGACCCCGATCGAATGGCCGCTGCTCGATGAGGGACTGTTGGGTGCACCGGTGCCGCGCCCGCCCAAGGGCTTCGGCGTCGGGCTGAACTACAAACAGCACGCGATCGAGAGTGGTCGTGACATGCCGACCGAACCCCACCTGTTCGGCAAGTCGGAGAACTGCGTGGCCGGACCGTTCGACGAGGTCGTGATTCCCGCCGGCCTCACCGAGATCGATTACGAGGCCGAACTCGTCATAGTGTTCGGTCGCACGTGCAAGTCGGCGACCCGCGACGAGGCGTGGAGCTATCTCGCCGGAGTCACCTGCGGGCAGGACATCAGCGACCGCGCCGAGCAGTTCCGACCGCCGCTGAAGCAGTTCACGATTGCCAAGTCGTACGACACGTTCGGGCCTGTCGGACCGTACCTGGTCACCGCCGACGAGCTGCCCGACCCCGATGCTCTTGCGTTGACGGGAACTGTCAGCGGTGAGGTCATGCAGGAAGCCAACACCGACGACCTGATCTTCGATGTCCCTGCGCTGGTGGTGTGGCTGAGCCGATACATCACCTTCCAACCGGGCGACCTCGTGTGGACCGGCACGCCCGGCGGTGTGGGTGAGGCGCGTGGGCGTTTCCTGCGCAATGGTGACGTGATCGAGACGCACATCGAAGGCATCGGGACGATGCGCAATCCGGTCATCGAGCGCTAGGCGGCTGCGACGTGGAGGTCGTGCGCGAGGGTGACAAGAGTGTGAGCTACGGCGGCCGTTTCACGGGCACCGTCGAGTTGGAGATGTTGCACTCGACACCGACCGACGACGAACCCGATACAGCATTGGTGCACTTCAAGGGCGGCGCAGTGACGTTCTGGCACCTTCATCCAGGTGGGCAGCAGCTGTACGTGGTGAACGGTGAGGCACGGGTCGGCACCGTGGCCGATGGCGAAGTTCGGCTCGCACCAGGTTCGCTGGTCGTGTGCCCACCCGGCGAACGTCACTGGCACGGCGCTGCCCCGGGCCAGGACTCGACGCTGCTCGCCGTCACGTGGGGCACGACGCAGTGGGAGACCGAGGCTCCCGAGTGATGTCGAACGGCGCGAGGGTGTACGACGTCGCCATTGTCGGTCTGGGGCCAACGGGCGCCACACTCGCCAACCTGTGCGGTCTCTACGGCCTCCGCACGGTTGTCTTCGAACGATCGACAGCCCCGCACTCGCAGCCGCGGGCCTGCCACCTCGATGCAGAGATCGCCCGCGTGCTCCAGCAGTGTGGGATGGAGCGCGACCTTCACGATCTGCTGACGATCTCCGCCGGGATGGAGTACGTCGACCGGGCTGGCCGACGCCTCTTCACCTTCGAAGGCTTCGAACGGGCGCCGATCCTGGGTTGGGAGGAGGACTACGTCTTCCTACAGCCTGATCTGGAGTCCGCAGTACGTCGGCGACTCGCCGAGTTTCGTCACGTGGAGATTCGCCAAGGGGCACCGGCACCGGCGTTGGAGCAGGTGCTGGAGCAGGCGGAGTTCGTCGTCGCGTGCGATGGCGGTGGCAGTCAGTTGCGAGACGAGTTGGGCATTGCGCTGACCGACCTGGGCTACGACGAGCAGTGGTTGGTCGTCGACGTGATGCTGCACCGTGAGCCAACCCCGCCGCTGCCCACGATCATCCAACAGGTGTGCGACCCGGTACGACTGGCGACGTTCGTTCCCTCGCACGGCGCTCACCGCCGCTGGGAGTTCCAGTTGCAGGGTGGAGAGCAGCCCGACCCGTGGCACCTGCTGGCCCCGTGGGGCGTCACCCCCCAGCACGGCGAGTTGGTGCGGGCGGTGCCGTACCGGTTCCATGCACTCGTGGCCGAACGCTGGCGCGGTGGCCCCGACGGGCGAGTGCTGCTGGCCGGCGACGCGGCCCACATGATGCCGCCGTTCATGGGGCAGGGCATGTGCAGCGGCATGCGCGATGCAGCCAACCTGGCATGGAAACTGTCCGAGGTGGTGAAGGGTCAGTCGTCCACGGAGTTGCTCGATACGTACGAGACCGAGCGACTCGGACACACGCGTGCAGTCATCGACATGTCGATGGAGGCGGGCCGCACCCTCGCCCGCCTGGCCGCCGACCCACACGACGTGCCCCTGCCCTCGCAACCCGACCCGCACCGATGGTCGCGAATCCCCGGACTCGATCTCGGCGGCGAGTTTCCGGTCGGTCATCTGCTCCCGCAACCCGATCGCCTCGACGAACGCCTTCCGCTCGGCTGGGCGTGGGTCGCCGCGGACGGAGCCTTCGAGTCGCCCGACGGCAACCTCGTGATCGTCGAAGAGCGGGCAACATACGGCGAGCTTGCCGTGCTGGTGCGACCCGACCGCTACATCGCCGCTGTCGCTCGCTGACCGTTCCTACGAGCGCTCGACGAGCCGAACCGGCAGTACCTTCAACCCGTTGATGAAGTTGCTGCGCACCCGCTTGGGTTCGCCGACCAGTTCGACACGTTCGACCCGCTGCGCGAGCGCAGCCAGGAACGTCCGGACCTCCAGTCGCGCCATCCACTGGCCGATGCACAGATGCGGGCCTCCGCCGCCGAAGGTGACGTGACGATTCGGCGTGCGTGCGATGTCGAAGTGATGCGGCTGGTCGAACACGGCGGGGTCGAAGTTGGCCGCTGCGTACCACGTGACCACCTTGTCGCCGGCGGCGATGGGTACGCCCCCCAGTTGGGTGTCAGCGGTGGCTGTGCGACGAAAGTGCAACTGCGGGCACGTCCAGCGAAGCACCTCCTCTGTCGCGGAGTCCAGCAGTGCGGGTTCAGCGCGCAGGTGCGAGAGCGCATCCGGGTTCTGCGCGAGCACCAGCAGGCCCTGTGCGAGCGCATGGCGTGTGGTCTCGTTGCCGGCGATCAGGAGTAGCAGAAAGAAGGTGCCCTGCTCGCGTTCGCTCAGCGGTTCGCCATCGACGAGCGCGTTGTTCAGCACGCTGAGGACGTCGCCGCTGTCCACCCCCCGTCGCGCCGCCGACAGCCGCTGCACGTACTCGAACACCTTCAGCGTCACCGGGCTACGAAAGGGCAGCAATCGGTAGGGGTCGGTGTCTGTGCGGTCGCTGACTGCGGGGGAGTAGTCCGGGTCTGCGTTGTAGATGATCTGATCGGCCCAGTGGAAGAGCTGCGGTGCGTCGTCGTCGGGCACGCCGAGCAGGCCGGTGAGCATCCGAATCGGCAACTCTCTAGCGACGGCGTGCACGCCGTCCAGTCGGCCAGCCACGCGGCTGGCCGACAGCGCATCGTCCAGCACCTCGCAAACCAGCTGCGTCGCGTGTGCGGCGTAAGTCTCCACGGCCAGCTTGCTGAAGGTGGGGTTCACCAGTTGGCGCAGCTTGGTGTGGCGCGGGGGGTCGGTCTCCAGCATCGTGCGACGCGCGGCCAACGCCTCCTGGTCGTGTTGCAGCTCCTCGATCTCGGTCCCGCCGACCTCGCTGGAGAACGTCCGCCAATCCTTGTGAACCGCCACGACGTGCTCGTGGGTGGTGAGCGACCAGAAGCCGGCCCCCTCGTGACCGTTCGCAGCCGTTTCATTGACCCATGCCACTGGAGCCGCAGTGCGGAACTCGTCATAGGCCGCGTACGGAAGCGCGCGCTCGTAGACGTCGTGGCTCAAGATGTCGAGGTGCGGCAGCGAGTCCTGGCGCGACATCACGCCGAGGAGCCGAGGTATGCCGCGGCGACCAGCGGGTTGGAGCGGACCTCGGCGGGCGTACCTTCCGCAAGGATGCGACCCTCGTTGAGCACCACGATGTGGTCGCTGATGCGCGTGATGAAACCAAGGTCGTGGTCGATCACCAGGACGCCGGCGCCCACGCGGGCGGCGACCGATCGAACGGACTCGACCATGGCCAGGCTCTCCTGGTCGCTCATACCGGAGGTGGGCTCGTCGAGTAGCAGGAAGTCGGGTGCGAGAGCGGCAGCGCGTGCCAGCTCCAGTCGGCGCTGGTTGCCGTAATCCAACGTGCCCGCCGGGCGGTCCGCCCATTGGGTGAGACCCGCGTCGTCGAGCAGCGTGTCGGCGTCGGGTCGTACCCGATGTGGGCGATGGCGTGCCGCGACCAGCGCCATGAGTGCGACGTTCTCGCGCACGCTGAGGTTCTTGAACAGGCGCAGGTTCTGGAACGTGCGGGCCAACCCCGCACGAGCGATCTCGACCGGCTTCGACTCGCTGAGATCCTGTTCACCGAGTGTCACTCGACCACCCTGCTCGTGCACGATGCCGGTGATCACATTGAACAGCGTGGTCTTACCGGCACCGTTCGGGCCGATGAGGCCGACCACCTCGCCCGGCCGCACCGTGAGGCCGGCGCCGTCGAGCGCGACGAAGCCACCGAAGCGGACCTCGATTTCGGTAGCGACCAACGTGCTGACGCCCTGCTGCGGCGTTTCACCCGATTGAGGTGGACGACGATACGTGCGGCGGCGAATCCAGCTGGCGAGGTCGCGATCGCCCAGCAGACCGCCGGGGCGCAACAGCATGACGAGCAGCATCGTGCCACCGAGGAAGAGATCGGGGAAGCGCTCGACGTCAAGGCGCTGCGGGTCGCCCAGCTGACGGAACAGCTCGTTGCCGGCGGTGATCAGCACGGTGCCCAGCACTGCACCGGAGATGGAGCGCATGCCGCCCACCACGAGCATGACCAGGATCAGGATTCCTGAATCGAGGGTGAACTGTTTCGGGTTGACGCTGCCCAGCGACTGGGCGCGAAGCGAGCCGCCGAGCGCGATCAGACCCATGCTCAAGGTCCATGCCGCCCACCGCGAGCTGAACAGTCGAATACCGAGGGCCGGCGCCGCCAACTCGTCCTCACGGGTTGCGATGGCGAAGCGGCCGATGCGAGTCTCTTGAAAGAAGTGTGCGATCAGCAGCGCAACGAAGGCGCCCACCCACAGCCACCCGTTGCCCTCCAGTCGAGGAATCCCCGAAAGGCCGCCCGCGCCGCGGGTGAGTTCCTTCCAGTTCTTCACCAACTGCTCGACGACGAACAACGCAGCGAGCGTGATCATGGTCGGCGCCAGACCGCTGGCCCGACTGACAGCGATACCGAAGATGCCACCGATGATCACCGTCACCAGGACGGCGAACAACGTCGCCCCCAACGGGCCGTAGTGGATGCTCTCCAGCCCGAAGGGAATGTCGGGCAGCGCCTTGGCCTTGGCCGCCAGTGGTATGCCCACGACGGCCGTGGCGTACGCGGCGATCTGGGCGAACGCCACGTGGCCAAAGCTCAGGACGCCCGTGTTGCCGATGAACACCTGCATGCCGAGGACGAGAATGAAGTTGCTGAGCATCTCCGCGATGAGGGACTGGCGACTGGCGCCGCCGCCACTGGTGTAGGCCATGGCGAGCGTGGCGACGACTGCCACCAGTGCCGCGCTGGCCAGCATGCTGCGCGTGAATCGGACGAGGCCAACGCTGAAGCCGCCCATCACACACGCTCCGCATGCGACACCTTGAAGATGCCATCGGGGCGAACAACGAAGAAGACGGCGATCAGCACGAACACGATTGCTGTGGAGAACTTGTCCCAGCCAACAGCCACCTCCGGGAGATACGCGCGAGTGAGCGTTTCCAGCAGGCCGAGCACCAGTCCGCCGACGACGGCACCGGAGAAGCTGCCCAGGCCGCCGATGACGGCTGCGATGACTGCCTTCAACAGCCAGTCCGAGCCCATGCTGGGTTCTGCGGCGGGCGAGCGCATCAGGATCAATGTGGCCGCGACGCCGGCGAGAAAGCCGGCGAAAGCGAACGCCCCAGAGATCACGCGGTTCGCTCGGACGCCCATGAGGCGAGCTGCATCGAAATCCTCTGCCGCTCCGCGAACGCTGATGCCGAAAAGAGTTCTTTTGAAGATCACTGCCGTGAGTGCCAACGTGAGCGCGGTGACGGCGATGGTCACGACGTCCATCACCTCGAAGCTGACGCTCGCGATCTTGAACTGGTTGAACACCCACGCCGGCTTCGGGAACGCTCGCTGCTTGGGTGACACCGCGATCTGCCAGACCGCATGCGACAGTCGCTCCAGCGCGAACGAGGTCAGCAGCAGGGTGAATGGACTGGAGTTGCGAACCCAACGAAACGCAATCAGTTCGGTAGCGACCGACGCGAGCACCGCGCTGCCGATGATCACCAGCGGCATCCACCACCAGCTGCCACCGTGCAGGAAGAAGAAGTACGACGTGTACGCGCCGACAGTGATCAGCTCGCCGTGCGCAAAGTTGACCAGGTGCATCACGCCGAAGATCAGTGAGATGCCAAGTGCGAGCAGGGCATAGGTGCTGCCGACGCCCAGGCCGTCGACGATCGTCTGGATCAGCTTCGTCACGACTCACCCCCGATGAAGGAATCGAACAGGCTGGTATCGGCTGCCAGCTCGGCGCCGGTGCCGGTCGCGATGATCCGGCCGGTGCGCAGCAGGTACGCCCGGTCCGCGAGGGCGAGCGCACGAGTTGCGTTCTGTTCGACGACCAGCAGCGTTCGTCCTTGCTCGCGAAGGCGCTGTAGCAGATCGAAGACCACGTCGACCATCGTCGGTGCGAGGCCGAGAGTTGGTTCATCGAGCAGCAGCAATCGCGGGTTGCTCATCAAGGCACGCGCGACCGCGAGCTGCTGCGCCTCGCCACCGGAGAGAAATCCGGCCGAGGTGGTCCACTTCGAACCGAGGACCGGGAAAAGTTCGGCAGCCTCGTCCAGCCGGATACGACGGTCGGCAGCCGAGGCGGTGCAGCCGCCCAGCCGAAGGTTCTCCTCGACGGTCAGGTCCTTGAAAATCCGGCGGTGCTCCGGCACCAGGGCAAGACCCGCACGAACCAGACGGGCTGGCTCTCTGCCGGTGATGTCGTTGCCATCGAAGCGCACACTGCCCGCGGCCGGGCGAAGGAGCCCGGCCACGGTGTTGAGCAGTGTTGTCTTGCCGGCGCCGTTGGGCCCCACGAGCGCCACCATCTCCCCGGCGCGCACTTCGAGCGAGGCCTCGTGCAGGGCAGTGATTGCGCCGTAGCGCGTGGTGATCGCGTCGACCTCGAGCATGACGTTGGAAGGAGCTGCCGTTGAGTGGCTGGGTCAGCCGGGGATGTTGGTGGGGCGAACGGCCTCGACGAAGGTCGGCTTGCCATCCTTGACTTCGAGAATGACGACGTCCTTCTCCGGGACACCCCCGGTACCGGCGTAGGTGACCGTGCCGGTGGTGACCGGCACGTTGACCAGGCCATCAATGGTGGTGATCAGCATGGCAGGGTCGACCGAGCAGGCTTCGGTTGCCGCTGCGGCAAGGATCTGAACGGCGTCAGCCGCAAGTGCACCGAAGCTGATGGTCTCGATGTTGGCGCCGGCAGCAGCGGCATCGTCGAGGAACTGCTGGACGCCGTTACTCGGCTGCGGGAAGGTGTGGGCTGCGAAGACCACGCCGTTGGCGACGTCGCCGGCGCTCCACACGACCGTTGCATCGAAGCCGTCGACGCCGGTGACGATGATGTCACCCAGGTCGGCTGCCTCGAGCTGCTCCAGCAACACCTGGGTCTGGGGCATCACCATGGCGGTGAAGAGAATCGCCGGGGGCGTGTCGAGTGCAGCGATCTCGTTGACCTGCGTCGAGAAGTCGGCGTCGGCCAGGCTGTAGGCGTAGTCGCCCAGGACGGTGCCTCCGCCGGCCTCGAAGACTTCGGTGAAGTACTCCGGGTTGCCCGAGAAGTACACGTCGTCGCTACTGCTCAGCGTGACGGCCGTGGTGTGGCCTGCGGCCAGCGACCACTCGGCGATTGCGGAGGACTGCACCGGGTCGCTGAAACTTGCCAGAAAGGCACCTCGCGACGGGTCGGCCAGAGCTGGGTCGGTGGATGCCATGAACACGATGGGGGCCTTGCCGTCGATGGCGTCGAGCAGCGGGGCGCCGGTGCTGGCGAAGGGCGGGCCGATGAGGGCGTTGATGCCGTCGTCCAACAGCTCCTGGCCGGCGCGCTGCGTGGCTGCCGGGTCGCCCTGGATGTCCTTGATGGTGTACTCGACGGGTAGGCCGCCAACGCCGCCTGCGTCATTGATCTTGTCGACCATGACCCGTGCGGCCTCTGAACCCGGCTGGTCGGAGAAGGCGCCGAGCTCGCCGAGGTCGGCAGCGAAGCCGATCTTCAGGGGTGAGTTCAGCACGCACTCGGCGCCACCCGTCGCAACGGTGGTGTCGTTGGCGGCGGTGGTGTCTGCGGGGGCAGAGCTTTCCGCTGGTGCTGTGCTCTCGGCTGGTACTGCAGTGTCGGCTGTCGTGCTGTCGTCGCTGCACGCTGCAGCCACGATGCTCAACGACATGAGCACTACCGGAATGATTCGCTTCCTCATGGACTCCCCCTGGAATGTTCCGCCTGAATCGGCAGTGAGTGATCGATCGGATGGTAGTGCAAAAAGTACTTAGGAAACGAACGATCGTGGCACGGGTCGCGACCAATTGCTAACGTCGGCACCCTATGGGGAACCGACGAGTACGAGTCATGTGGAGCGATCTCAACGGGCTGTCGCACGGCCGTTACGTGCCCGAGCGGCGCCTCGGAGAGCACGGTCACCACGCCGTGACGACACTGACGATGAACATCAAGGGCGACATTCTGCCCGTCGACGGCTACGCGATGGATGTTGGCTTTCCCGATCTGTCCACGGTGCCGCTACGCGAGACCCGGCGTACCGGCTGGGAGGTCGACACCGATGTCGTCATCGCCGATCTCGAGTTCAACGGTGCCCCGCTCGCGATCTCGCCACGCGCCGCCCTCCAGCGGGCGGTAGAGGCGTGGCACGCACTCGGGTACGAGCCGATGTTGGGCTACGAGATGGAGTTCTACGTCATGCAGCCGGATGCCGATGCGCCCGGTGGGTTCTCGCCGCTGCAGATCCCCGGCCACCGCGTCTACGGCGTGGGCATCGGTGGCGACGTCACCGGCCTCACCTTCGACTACTTCGACGCAGTGGAGACCAGTGGCCTCGACCTCGAAGGCATCATGGCCGAGTTCAGCCCTGGGCAGTTCGAGATCAACATGAAATACGGCCCAGCGCTCGACAGCGCCGATCGTGCATTCATCTGCAAGGAGCTCACCCGTGAACTGGCGGCAGCCAAGGGGTACCGAGCCACGTACATGGGTCGGCCGCACCCGATGATGGTGGGGAGTGGCCTGCACATCAACTTCTCGCTGGTGCCCAAGGATGGCGGTAGCAACGCCTTCGACGACCCGCACGCGAAGCACGGCATCTCGTCGCTCGCCCGTCAATGCCTGGGCGGGCTCATCGCTCATCACGAGGCCATGGGCGTCATGTCGGCACCCACGGTCAACAGCTACAAGCGGCTGATCCCTGGCATCATCGCCGGCTACTGGGCCAACTGGGGTCTCGACAACCGGATGAGCACCTATCGCGTGCCGTGCGAGCGCGGCGCCGCCACCCGCATCGAGAACCGGATGCCGTGCGGCACCGCCAGCCCGTACCTTGCTGCCGCAGTCATGCTGAACGCGGCATTGCTCGGTGTGGTCGACGGGTTGGATTGCGGCGAACCGCAGGCGGGCGACGGCGACACAGAGCCGAACACCGACCGCCACACACCGCACACACTGCAGGATGCCATCGCCGCGTTCGAGGCCGACTCGGTGCTGTGTGAGGCGATGGGCGCCGACCTGACTCGGGCGTACCTTGCACTGCGTCGCGACGAGATCGCTCGCTGGGAAGCCACCGGCAACGCATGGTCGGTCGAGGAGATCACCGACTGGGAGCTGGCCGAGTACCTGCCCTACTACTGACCAAGGCCCAAGAACGGCAGGCAGGCCTCGACGCCGCCCAGCTCGATGTCAGTGCGTTGCACGCGTGCGGTGAAGTCGGCGCGTGACATTTCGAAGTGGTGCATGGTCGAAGCGCGCGCCTGGCGAACACTGCGGCGCGTGCTGGCACGTGAGTACCCGAGACTGTTGGTGACTCCCAGCGACGGAGCATTGTCCTCCCACGCGCTCGTGGTCGCCGTGTCGCCGGCGAGCCCCAGGAAGCCCAGCTGCAAGGTGGCGATGCGCATCTCCTTGCCGATGCCATGTCCCTGAAACGCACGGCCCAGCCACGAGCCGGTCTCGAACTGGCGCAGGATGGGGAAGTCCTTGGCGATCAGTGCGGTGGTACCGACGACCTTGCGGTCCATGATCGTGGCGAGGTTGATGTTCCAGTCGGTGGGTGACAGCTCGGCGCGGCACCGCCAATAGAACTGCATGGTGTTGCGTTCGAGCGCAGGTGACGGCTCTGTCGACCACGGCATCGCGAACGGCATGAACTCGGGGTCGTGGATGCCGTGGGCTGCCAGCACCGCCAGTTCGGCCGCCATCTCATCATCGACGTAGCGCAGCTCGAGGCGCGGTGTCCGGACGCGGAGATCGAAGAGGGGCCAGACAGGATGTGTCATTCGACAAGTGTTGCGCACACCGCCCACCGGTGGTGCCGCAATTCGATCAGTAGGCGGTGACGTACTGATCGCGCTGTTCTTGCGCCATGGCGGCGATGTCGTCGATCTCGTCGCTCTCGAAACCGGCCATCTCACGGAATTTTCGCGCGAGCACGATGGCCGCCTCGCGGCTCTCGCCACGAAGGCCACGGAAGTTGAACAGGCCGTCGACGGTTCGCTGAAACTCGAGCGCACGCGTCTGGCGTTCCTTGTCGTCCTTGGTGAGCTCGCGCAGCCACGTGCTGCCCATCTTCACGTGGGTGACCTCGTCGGCCAGCATCCAGTCCTCGCAGAAGTGCAGCACTGGGTCGTTCATCTCCTCGGCGAAGTTACGCATGGTCGTGAACACGTCGATGGCCAGGCCTTCCAGCCCGCGATTGACGCCCGCAAGACGGAACACGGGATCAGGGTGACAGGCGGCTTCGAACAGCGTGACAGCCTCGCTGAACTCTCCGATGTCGGTGCCCATGTGGTCGCCCAGCAGCAGGCTGATCTCGACGTGGCGGGCTTCGTCCCAACACTGTCGGGCCATGTCCAGCTTCATCGCGAATGGTGTTTCGTCGGTGCCGTAGTCGAACGCGGTGCGGCCGGCGCCTTCCATTGCCTGGATCTCGCCGACGAAGATGCCGTGCATCTGTCGACGGGCACGGTCCGCGACGTCGTTGGAAGCAGGGTTCATCCGCCGTTCCTCGCCGGCCCCGTTCATCCGCTTGTCGGCGAAGCGTTCGGCGGTGGTGATCCGATGGAAACGGGCATCACGAGCAAGTGCAGCGGGAGGCAACTGTGTTCGCATGTGAAAACGCTAGCCGATCTTGATGGTCAGGACGGTTCGCGCTCGGCTTCGGCTCGGTTGGCGAGGTACCAATCGATCGTGCGTCGCAGCCCGTCTTCGAACGGCATCTGCGCGCGCCAGCCGAACAACGATTCGGCGCGGCCCGGGTCCACGCGGCGACGCGGTTGACCGTCGGGCTTCGTCGGGTCCCATGCCAACTCTCCGTCGTAGCCGACCATCGTGGCAATCATTTCCACGGTCTCGCGAATGGTGATCTCACGGTTGGTGCCGAGGTTGACCGGCTCGATCCCGTCGTACTGCTCGGCTGCAATGACGATCGCCTCGGCGGCGTCCTCCACGTAGAGGTATTCGCGACTGGCCGTGCCCGTGCCCCACACGTCCAGCTTGTGTTCGCCCTGCTCGACGGCTTCTACGCAACGCTTGATGCGGGCGGGGATGACGTGACTGACCGAGGGGTGGAACTTGTCGCCGGGCCCGTAGAGGTTGGTAGGGATGAGGTATGCGAACCGTTGGCCGTACTGTTGGTTGTTGACCTGTGCGTGGATCAGCTGAGCCTTCTTGGCAATGCCGTAGGGGGCGTTGGTCTCTTCCGGATACCCGTCCCACAGGCTCTCCTCGCGGAAGGGCACCGGGGTGAACTTCGGATACGAACACACCGTGCCCAACAACACGGTCTTCTCCACGCAAGGGGCCATGCGAGCTGCCTCGATGACGTTGGTACCCATCAGCAAGTTGTCGAGGTACAGCGGTGCAGGTGCCACCTGGTTGTAGCCGATGCCACCAACGCGAGCCGCGAGATGCACGATGTGCGACGGCGTGGTGTCGGCCAACAGCCGCTCGGCGACACCCGGTTGGGTGAGGTCGTAGTCGGCGCTGCGCGGCACGGCTACCTCGGCACCGTGCGCCCGCAGCTTCTCGACGACGACCCGACCCAAGAAGCCTGCACCCCCGGTGACAACGACTCGACGGCCACTCCAAAAACCTGTCATGACCACGATGCTACGACGCGCCGGGGCATGATGGGGTGAGTGCGAGTCGCGTACACCCTCGAGCAATGTTGGCATCGCGTCCCCGGTGGTACCGGGGTTGCGGCGCTGCGCATTGCCGAAGCCCTGGGGCCGCACAACGACGTGCGGCTGGTCGGGGTGGCCGGCCGTCACCGCCATTTGCCCCCCGAGCCGTGGGTGCCATCGATTCCGGTTGCCCACCTACCGATTGCCGCCCCCTGGCTCTACGAGACGTGGCTCCACGGAGGGTGGCCGAAGGTCGAGAGGGCTACGGGGAGGGTCGACATCGCCCACGCGACCACGCTCATCCCGTGCCCCACCGACGCCAAGCTCGTGGTCACCCTGCACGACCTTGCCTTCCTGCACGATCCGAGCCAGTTCACCCGCCACGGCGTGCGTGTGTTCATGCGCAGCCTGGACATCATCAAGCGCCGAGCGGACCTCGTGTTGTGCTGCAGCCAGAGCACGATGGACGACTGCTTCGCCGCCGGCATCGATGGCGACCGTCTGCGTCTCGTGCCACTTGGTGTCGAGGCTGAGCGAGCTGATGATGCCGAGGTTGCTCGCGTCCGCCGGCTCTATCGGCTGCCCGACCAGTACCTGCTGTTCGTCGGCACGCTCGAACCGCGCAAGAACTTGAAGGGCTTGGTCGCTGCGCTCGCGCACCTGCCCGAACCGCCGCTGCTGGTCGTCGCGGGGGCTGATGGGTGGGGTGAGAGTGGGGTCAACGAAAGCGATCAGGTACGGTTCTTGGGCTTCGTGCCGGGCGACGACCTGTCGGGTCTCTACGGCGGTGCGACCGTCTTTTGTTATCCCAGCGAGCGGGAGGGTTACGGCTTGCCCGTCCTGGAGGCAATGGCCCAAGGCACACCGGTCGTCACCAGTCGCGGTACAGCGACCGAAGAGACTGCCGGTAGCGCGGCGGTGCTCGTCGACCCGATGGACCCCCAGGACATCGCGCGCGGAATCGATGAGGCAATGCACCGCAGCTCTGAGCTGTCGGCCAAGGGCTTGGCTCGCGCTCAGCGGCGCAGCTGGGCGACCACGGCCACCTTGACGGCGGCCGCCTACCGGGAGCTGGCCGGTTGAGCCTGCCCAGCGTGCTGGTCAACCTGTTGTGGTGCGTGCCCGGCCGGGTCGGAGGCTCGGAGGAGTACCTGGTGCGACAGCTGCTCGGCCTGGCCGAGTTGCCCGAGCCACGATGGCATCCCACGGTGGCTGCGGCCCGCGGTCTCGGCGCCGCCCATCCGGAACTCGGCGCGGTGAGCGCGGTGGTCGAGCCAGACTTCGAGAGCGCGAATCGGCTACGTCGAATCGTTGGTGAGGTCACCTGGTTGCGCCGACACACCGCGGAGGTGGCACTGGTGCACCATGGCGGCGGCACCGCACCGATCGGCGCTCGTCGGCCCTACGTGCTCACCATCCACGACCTCCAGTTCCGCACCTTTCCGCAGTACTTCTCTCGTGCCAAGCGTGCGTATCTGGCCGCCCTCGTGCCCTCATCGGCTCGCCATGCAGCGATGGTGGCGGTGCCCAGTGAGTACGTGCGGGACTCCGTGATACGTGCGTACGGCATCGCCGCCGAGCGCGTCGCGGTGGTGCCCCACGGCATCGAGCCCGGTCTGGTCCATGCCGTCACCGCTGCGGCTGAGCTGCGCGCAAGGTATCGGTTGGGTGACGGCCCGCTGATCGTGTACCCGGCGGTGACTCATCCGCACAAGAATCATCGTTTCTTGCTGGAGATGATGCGCACCCACTGGACCGACCCTGACCTGCGGCTGGTGCTCACCGGTGGCGAAGGGTTGGCGGAATCTGAGGTCGCGGCCACCACCGATGAGCGAGTTCGACGTGTTGGGCGTGTATCCGCGGCAGACCGCAATGGGCTGCTGGCGATGGCGGACGCAATGGTGTTCCCCAGCCAGTACGAGGGCTTCGGTGCACCGCTGATCGAGGCAATGGCACTCGGCGCGCCGGTTGTCTGCGGCGATGCCACGTGCATGCCCCAGATCGTCGGCACTGCGGGTGTGGTCCGGCCGCTCAGCCCCGATGCCTGGGCAGGTGTGTTGGACGAAGTTCGTGACCGCCGTGACGAGCTGGTGACTGCGGGCCTCCTGCGCGCCGAGGACTTCACGTCAGCGACGAGTGGCGCAGCACTGGCAGGCGTGTACGAGAAAGCACTGGCCAGATGACCGACCGCCCGCTGCGGATCGCGGTGCTGTGTCCGCACTTTGCACCCGACACTGCCCCGACCGGCGAGGTCATCACCCGCATCGTCATCGAGCTGGCCGCGCTCGGCCATGAGCTGCACGTCGTGACGGCGTTGCCGTGGTACCGCGAGCATCGCATCGAGGACGGATGGCAGGGCAGGATGGTGCGTCGCGAGCGGACAGCATGGGGCTCGATCACGCGCGTGAACCCGTTCCCTGGCAACGACAAGCGCAACCTCTGGCGGCGCGCCATGGGGTTCGCGGGGTTCAGTGCGCTTGCCGGGTTGACCTCGCTGCGCGGCGGCCGAGTCGATGCCGTCATTGCCATGTCGCCGCCGCTCACCATGGGCCTCACCGGCTGGGCCACACACCTGGTGAGACGCGGCCCGCTCGTCTTCAACATCCAAGACGTGTTCCCCGACGCTGCGGTCGAGACGGGCGCAATCACGAACCGCCGCATCATCGCGGTGGCCCGGTGGCTGGAGCGAGTGAGCTACGACCGAGCAGCAGCGGTGACGGTTCTCAGCGACGACCTGCGCGACAACGTCACTGCGAAGGTGAAGTCCGGTCGTCGAGACCACGTGCATGTCATTCCCAACTTCGTCGACACCGAGTTCATCCAGCCTGCTGATCGAATGACAGAGCTACGCCGCGAGCTGGGGATCGGTGACGAGCAGGTCGTCCTGTACGCGGGCAACGTCGGCTTTTCGCAATCGCTGGAGATGGTGGTCGACGCCGCCCGCGAGTTTCCGCAGGCGACGTTCCTGATCAACGGCGACGGCGCAGCCCGAACGACACTGGCGGCCCGGGCTTCTGGAATCTCCAACGTTCGCTTCAGCGGCTACCAACCCAAGGAGCGGGTCCCGGAGGTGCTGGCCACCGGCGACATCCACCTCGTGCCGCTGAAGACCGGCCTCGGCCGAGTCAGCGTGCCCAGCAAGACCTACTCGATTCTGGCGGCCGGCCGCCCGATCCTGGCGGCGATCGACGCCGGAACGGAGGTCCCCCGCATGTTGCGGGCCAGCGGTGGTGGCGTGGCGGTCGCTCCCGACGATCCAGTGGCGTTCCGGGCGGCGCTCCGTGAACTTCTGGCCGAGCCGGCGGCCGCAGCGGCGATGGGTGCTGCAGGCCGTGCCTGGGTGACCGGCGCCGCTTCACCGCAGGCAGTCGCCTTGGCGTACGAGCAGCTCATCAGGTCAATCGGTTCGCGACGCCGCTGAGCAACTTTTGTCGCCACCAGCAGATAACCTCGCACCCTCGTGGCTACGTCATCGTCCGCTCGCAAAGTCGCCAAACTCGCATCGCGGGGCAAAGGCAAGAAGGTCCGCTTCACCAGCGGCACCACTTTCCCTGCCATCGTGGTCGCGACCATCCTCGCGATGGTCGCCCTCGTTGCCTACGCGAAGATCTCTCAGCCCAGTGTTGAGTCGGGTGCGCCACAGCCGGGCGACGAATGGTCCATTGCCTACGGCATCAAGGTGTGTGACGAGTTGCTGCCCAACCTCACCGGCACAGCCGCTGACCTGGAGAAGGACGCATCTACCGGCGACCTGAACGCCGTTGCGAGCGGCAGCGACAGCGATGGCATCATCCATTACCACCCGCAAGTCGGCGGCGCCACCGGCGGCCGGGCCAAGTTGGGTGTCTTCCTCGACGTGTACGACATCGAGTTGACCAATTCCAAGCTCGTGTTGCCCGAGTCGCAGGTTGCGCCTGGCGAGCCCCGCTCGTGGGACATCGAGGACGACGACGTCTTCAAGGGCACGTCGTGCGAAGGCAAAGAGGCTGTCCTCAAGGTTCGCGTGTGGAACGACTACACAAGTGGTGAGTTCTTCGACAACGTCACCGACTTCCGCAACCTGCGCTTTGGCAACAACGGCATGGTCTTCGCAATTGCGGTGGTTCCCCGCGACGCCGAGATCGCCAAGCCGGACTCGGCCGCCAAGCTCTCTGAGCTGGGTGTCATCGGCGCCGGCGACTCTGCCCCCACTACCACCGTGGCAGCTGACACCGGTGCCACCACCACCGTGGCCAGTGACACCGATCCCAGCACCACCGTTGCTGCAGCGACCACCACGGCTGCTTCGGCCACCACCACGACCGGCCCCTGATGCGGGCGGTAGTGCTCGTCGGCGGGTTCGGGACCCGTCTGCGTCCGCTGACGTTGTCGACACCGAAGCCGATGCTGCCGGTCGGGCACGTGCCCATCATCGAGCGGCTGGTCACCAATCTTGGTCGCAGCGGCATCACTGAGGTCACTTTGGCCCTGGGCTTTCAGCCGCAGCCGTTCATTGCTGCCTTTCCGGACGACGAGTGTGCGGGGGTGGCGCTGCGCTACGCCGTGGAACCCGAGCCGCTGGACACCGCAGGCGCGATTCGGTTCGCAGCCGACGCCGCTGGCATCGACGACACGTTCGTCGTGGTCAACGGCGACATCCTCACCGACCTCGACGTTTCGCGCTTGGTGGCGTTCCATCGTGACCACGCCGCCGAGGCGACGATTCACCTGATCGGCGTGCCCGATCCATCCGCATTTGGTGTGGTTGCGGTTGACGTGGATGGGCGAGTCGAACGATTTGTCGAGAAGCCGGCTCCCGGCACTGCGCCGAGCAACCTCATCAACGCCGGCACCTACGTGCTGGAACCGTCGGTGCTGCAGCGGATTCCCCTCGGCCACAGGGTGTCGATCGAGCGAGCGACGTTCCCGATGATTGCCGAGGCCAAGGGCTTGTTCGCCATGGCGACCGACGACTACTGGGTCGACACTGGCCGCCCGGAGCTCTATCTGCAGGCCAATCTCGATGTGCTGTCGGGCATGCGCCGCCACGATCGCTGCGAAGGTGTGCACGATGGCGCGTTCGTCGACGCGGATGCCACCATCCAGCACTCCATCGTCGGCGCCGGGGCAACCGTTGGTGCGGCCAGCGTCACCCGCTCGGTGTTGCTACCCGGGGCTGTCGTCGAGTCCGGTGCGGTCGTGACAGACTCGGTGGTCATGGGTCGCGTCGGCGCAGGTGCGGCCGTGCACCACAGCGTGCTGGGAGCCAACGGTGTCGTCGCCGCTGGCGAACAGGTGAGCGACGAACGTCGCCCGGACCCCGACGCGGGCCCTTCCAGCGCGTGAACGTGCTCATCGTGGGTGGGGCCGGTTTCATCGGCTCACACCTTGCAGAGCGCCTGCTCGCAGAGGGCCACACCGTTGATGTCGTCGATCTGCTGTCGTCCGGTTCGCTCGCCAACCTCTCCAACGCACGCTCGGTGGGTGGTGAACTGAAGATCCACACGCTCGACGCTGGCGCTGATGAGTTCCAAGCGCTGGTCGCAATGAGGAATCCGGACGTCATCTATCACCTCGGTGTGCTGCCGCCCGGCGTGGCCGCCGAGCACTGTGCGGGCGACGCAATGCGTTCGACGATTGCCGTCTTGGAGGCCGCCCGCTCACGTGGTGACGTGAAGATCGTGATGGCGCTGTCGGCCCTCACGCTGTACGGCGACGTGCCGAGCAAGGACCAGCCGGTCAAGGAGAGCCAACCATGGAGCCCGGTGGGAGTGCACGGCGTGGTCACTCGCACCCTCGCCGAACTGCTGACCGTCTATCGCGAGGAACACGCAGTCGAGTTCACTGCGCTGGCGTTCACCAACATCTACGGGCCACGTCAGCGCCCCGAAGCCGGTGTGGTGGCAGCCTTCGACCAGGCGCTACGTGAGGGCTTCACGCCCATGCTGCACGGCGATGGTCGCCAGACGCGCGACTTCCTGTACATCGACGACGCGGTCGACGCCCTGGTGCGTGCCGCCGCCAAGGGCAGCGGCTTGATCATCAACGTCGGCACCGGGGTCGCCACGTCGATTCGCGATCTGTGGACGCTGATGGCCGGTCCCGACGGTCGGCAGCCAGCGCCGTCGCCGCGCCGGCAACACGACATCTCCCGATTCGCGGTGGCGCCGACTCGCGCCCGCATCCATCTCGCGTGGGCACACTGGACCGAACTCGGTATCGGCCTGCGCGGCGTCGGCCGCTAGGGCGTTCAGCGGGCGGCGGCGAGGGTTCGGCGGGCTAGTTCGTGGCCGATGTCGGGGGTGCTCATCACGCTGGGGGTGACGACGACTCGCATGCCGGCGGCCTCGATCTCGCTTTCCAGGTGAGCATCGACGGGGTCGATGACCAGGGTCGCCGCAATTTGGGCGTACAGGTGAGCGACGCCGACCACCGATGCTTCGTGGCCGAGCTCCTCCAACATTCGGTCGGCCGGGCCCTTCAACGCGGCCCCGCCCACGATCGGCGAGATTGCGACCACCGACTCGCGTCGAGCCGACAACACTGCGTCCACGCCGGCCAGCGCACGGATCGGAGCAATGGACACGAGCGGATTCGATGGGGCAATCACGACGACCGCGCTGTCCGAGAATGCGGCCAACGCCGTGGAAGTCAGCGTCGCTCGCTCGGCGCCGTCGAATCGAACGCCCGCCACCGGTACCGAGTGCTGACGTTTCACGAAGTACTCCTGAAATGGGACCTCGATCCCCTCGTCGAGGAGTGCAACCATGGTGGTGACGCGGTCGTCGCTCATCGGTACCAACCGTTGCAGGATGCCGAAAGCGGTGGCAATCTCGGCGGTGACCTGAGTGAGTGTGCCGCCCTCTCGCAACCGGGCTGTCCGGTAGAAGTGGGTCGCCAGATCCTGATCACCCAGATTGAACCATGTCGGCGCCGCCGATGAGCCGTCTGGACGCACGTCGGTGAACCGCCCGAGGGCTTCCATCGCTCGCCAGGTCTCGTTGCGCAGACCCCACCCGCGATCTGGGTCGATCGCTCCCGCCAACGTGTAGGTGATCGTGTCGATGTCGGGCGAGATCGACAGCCCGTGCATGACCGTGTCATCGCCGGTGTTCACGACCCCGATCGTTGCTTCCGCGGGGTGGACACCCGCCAGCGCCCGGAGAAACCTGGCCGCCCCGACGCCGCCGCACACCACACTGACCGTTGTCATTGCTACTCCGTCTCGATCAGGGGTGTGTCGTTTGCGCCGTTGCCGTTCGCAACCCGACGGTACAGCTCTGTCATCTCGCCAGCACAGCGATCCCACGAGAACCGCCCCAGCTGTTGGCGACCGGCCTCGACCAGGTGCGCCCGTACCGACGGGGAAGTGAGGGCGGTGTTGAGGTTGCTGGCGAGTGCCAGCGTGTCCGTTGGCGGGCACAGCAACGCAGCATCACCGGCGACTTCCGGGATCGACCCTGCGTTGCTCGCCACGATCGGAATACCTGCCTGCATTGCGTCCAGAAGGGGAAAGCCGAAGCCCTCGTCGAGCGACGGGTAGGCCAAGGCGCGCGCTCGGTGGAGCAGCCACGATCGAACCGGCTCCTGGATCCGCCCGGTGAACATCACTCGGTTGGCGTGCTGCCCAAGCGCATCAACCGCAAGATTGATGGCGTCGCGGTCGTCGCCGTCGCTGCCGGCGATGACCAGTTGCAACTCTGGCTCCTCAGCCGCCAGCAGACCGAACGCGGCCACCAGGCGCGGCAGGTTCTTGCGTCGTTCGAGCGTGCCGATGGCGACGATGAAGGGCTTGTCCGTGAGCTGCGGAATCGGGGAAACGTCTGGGGGAGCGGACAGTGGTAGCCCGGCGAGCTGCACGGTCTGAACGGTCACCCCGGGCAGTAGCTCGCGCACCGCGGCTGCGGTCGCGTGTGAGCTGGCATGTACCACGGCACCGCCGTCGACGGCGCGACGTAGCACCCTGCCGGCACGGCGAACTGCCGGTGCGGCGTCGTCGGGGTGGCGTAGGAACCAGCAGTCGTACACCGAGACCACGCGCGGGAGATGGCAGGGAGGCACTACGTAATTGGTGCCATGCACCACGTCCACCCCGTGCAGCCATCGATCCATTCGGGGGTGGCCGCTCCGAGCCCACGCAATCTGTGCGAATGCGGCAGGGATCGGGAGTCGCCGAACGGCTTCAGTCGGCCGGGCCCGAGCCGACAGGAGATAGTCGACGAGCTGCACGTCGGCACGCCGGCGCAGCGCGCCCTGCATCGCTTCGACCGCGAAACCGATACCCGTCCTCGGCCCGTACAACGGGCTGGTATCGAACCCAATGCGCAGCGGTGACATCCCGCTCGCAGGCTAATCGCAGTTGGGTGCCCTAGACTTCAGCGACCCAATGGCGGTGCCGCCACGACGGAAAGAACGCAACGATCATGCCCCGCGCATTCATTACCGGAATCACCGGCCAGGACGGCCAACACCTCGCTGAGTTCTTGCACGGCAAGGGCTACGAAGTGTTCGGCATGGTCAAGGGCCAGAACAACCCGCGCATGGTGCAAATGCGCGACGAGTTCCACTATGTCGAGCCGGTGCCTGGCGACCTTGCCGACCTGCCCTCGCTGGTCAAGGCGCTGGAGTACAGCCGGCCCGACGAGGTGTACAACCTGGGTGCCATCTCGTTCGTGGCGCTCAGCTTCAACCAGGCCGAGCTCACCGCCAACATCACTGGCCTCGGTGTGTTGCGCATGCTGGAAGCCATTCGCATGGTGGGCGGCGCGCAGAACAACCCGATTCGTTTCTACCAAGCGAGCAGTAGCGAGATGTTCGGCAAGGTGCGCGAGACGCCCCAGACCGAGAAGACCCCGTTCCACCCGCGCTCGCCGTACGGCTGCGCCAAGGTCTTCGGTCACGACATCGTGGTCAACTACCGCGAGAGCTACGACATGTTTGCCTGCAGTGGCATTCTCTTCAACCACGAAGGCCCGCGTCGCGGCCTCGAGTTCGTGACCCGCAAGGTCACCAACTCGGTTGCCCGCATCCATCTCGGCCTGCAGCAAGAGATCGTGTTGGGCAACCTGGACAGCAAGCGCGACTGGGGTTTCGCCGGCGACTACGTCAAGGCGATGTGGAAGATGCTGCAGCAGGATGCCCCCGACGATTTCGTCGTGGCCACCGGCAAGGCCTACAGCATCGAAGATCTGGTCCGCCTGGCCTTCGCCGAGGTCGGCATCGAGGACTGGCAGCGCTACGTCCGTCAGGATCCGAAGTTCTTCCGCCCGGCCGAGGTCGACCTGCTGATCGGCGATCCCACCAAGGCCCGCGAGAAGCTGGGCTGGGAGCCCGAAGTGCAATTCCCGGAGCTGATCAAGATGATGGTTGCCAACGACCTCGCAGTCGAGGGCGCCAAGCTTCGCTGAAGCTCGCCGGTGTCAGCTCTCGAATGGCATGTTGATGATTGCTTCCATCGCTGACTCGCTGGTGGGCACCGAGCCGGTGCGCAGCTTGTGACGCAACGCGATGGCGAACGCGATCAGCGCAGCCACCGACGATGCCACCAAGCCGAACTCGATACGGCGGAACAGTTCATCGCTGCTCAGCCATGTGACGACGACAAAGGCAACCATTCCAAGGCCCCAGCCGACGCCGACGAGAGCGTGACCCTTGAGGGCGATCACGGCCTGGGCCAACGCGAGTGCAATCATGTACCCGGCACTGCCGAGGGCGAGCATCGCGAGGGTGCGCCTGCTGATATCGACATCGTACATCTTCTCGATCACGAATGGGCCGAGCACGAAGCTGCCCAGGATGCCGGCAGCGCCGACGGCGAGCACGATGATCATCAGCTTGCGAAAGCCGCTGCGGAACTCGTCGAATTCGTTGCGGGCTGCGAGGCGAGCGAGCCTGGGGAGCAGCGCAGCCTGCACCGCCTGGAAGAGAAACAGTGGGATGCGAGACAGCAGCACTGCGTACCCGAACTGCGTGACGAATTCCTTCTGGCTCTCGTCGGCCATCAGGGTGGCGGCCACCGGACCGGCGTTGACCAGGCCGGCGGCGAAGACTGACCCGAGCAGCAGCCAGCCGAGGTTGGGCGTGACCTCTTGCCAAGTGGCGGGGGGCCCATCCTCAGTGCGCAGTTGTCCACGGGCGTAGACGTAGAAGAAGCCAGCGAGCGGGGCGAGGGCAACAGCCATGCCGTAGGGGCCGACGGTGTTGACGCCGACGATTGCCAGGGCGATGCACAGGAGGACGCGAATTGCACCATCGGCGCCCATCACGATGGCGTAGGCCCGGAACCGGCCGTGGCCGCTGGCGATACCGCGGGCGAGCTGAACTGGCATGTAGCTGGCGAAGGCGATGATCAGCGCCACGAGCATCACCCAGTCGCCGCCGAAGTACGACTGCGAGATCCACGGGCTGGCGGCGATGATGATCGTAATGACGATGGCGGCCAGAGCGATGCCGAGCAGCACCACCTTGCGCACAACTGGACGAGCACCCTGGCCGAGGGCTCGCCGGGCAGAGATTGCACGCCCCAATTCCTGCTCCAACGGGAGAAAGAAGCCCGGAGCCAGAGCGAAAGTGGCGAACCACAGCGACAGCACGGGGCTGAACGCCTCGTCGCTGCCGAGTGCATTCTTGCCGACTCTGAGGAACGCAAAACTGGCCAACCCGGCCACCAACAGCCCGATACCGACGGGGATGGTGCCTTCGGGAAGGGGCACGCGAGAAGTAGAGGACTGTTCGTCGGAGGGTGCCACCAAGTGCACGAGGCTACCCGGCAGACTGGTCACATGGCCATGCACCCCGCCGAGCGGCCTCAAGGCACCGACCCCTGCGGCCGATACCTCCGTGTGCGCCGCTGTCTCGTTGTCGTCCTCGCGCTCGTCGCGCAGGTCGGTCTCCTTGGTGCCGGCGTGCCGCCGCCGGCGTTGGCCGACGCCTCGGTCACGCTCGACGGGCATGGCAACGGCCATGGTTACGGTCTGAGCCAGTGGGGTGCGTACGGGTATGCCGTGGACTACGGCTGGAGCTCTGCTCAGATTCTGGATCACTACTACGGAGCAACCGTCGCCGGGACGGTGCCGCAGGAAACCACCATCGCAGTGCGGTTGACGAAACTCGACGACCTGCAAACCGCGGTGGTCACCGAAACCGGTGGCCTGCTGGTCGATGGTGTTGCGGGCGGGCCGTGGAAGTCGGCGCTGGCTCGGGAGGTGTCGGCGCCAGGGTCGCCAGCGGTCTACGCAGTCTGGGCTCGCGCCGATGCGCAGGTGTGTCCTGCGGAGACTGGCGACCCGGTGGCCGCGGGCTGGACACTGATTGCGCCGTCGATGGCCACGCAGGTCACCATCCGTTCTCAAGCAGACTCAGCGACGACGAGTCTGTCGCAGCTGGCCGCTGTGTGCGAGTCCACCGGACCCGTACGTTCCTACCGCGGCGTGATCCGCGCGGTCAACGGCAGCGCCGGCGAGAACCGCACGGTCAATGAGCTCCCGATCGAGCAGTACCTGCGGGCAGTTGTAGCGAAAGAGGTGTCCCCGGGCTGGGCCGCGGCGGGCGGCGGGCGTGGTGCGCAGGCATTACAGGCGCAGGCCGTGGCGGCGCGGAGTTACGGCCTCGCCGAGAATCGCTTCTCGTATGCCAAAACCTGCGACCTGACCTGTCAGTACTACCTGGGCGCAGCATCGCGAACGTCCACACGATCCTCGACGTACACGGCCGTGGAGCACCCAGCCACCGACGCGGCGGTGCTGGCCACGGTCGGCATGGTGCGTCGACTGGTTTCCAACGGGGGCATCGCACTGACGATGTTCGCAGCGTCGTCGGGCGGCTGGACGAAACCTGGCCCGACCGACATCGTGCCGTTCCCAGCGGTCATCGACCAAGGCGACTCGACGTCCTTGAACCCCGCATATGACTGGTCGGTGACGATTCAGGGTGCAGTCGTCACCTCCAAGTACCCGGCCATCGGCACGTTTTCGCGTGTGACGGTGCTGACCAGAAACGGGTTGGGCGATTGGGGTGGCCGCGTCAACACTGTCAAGATCACTGGTTCCGCAGGCCAGGTCATCGTGACCGGCGATCAATTTCGTAGCGCGTTCGGGCTCAAGTCCGACTGGTTCAACGTGCAGGGTTCGACGCAGCTGGATCCATGCTTCGGTCGCAATGCGCCGGCCGTGGGCGCCGCCCAACCGTCATCGGCCGCCGCCCGCTACGCACCATTGACCCCGGTTCGGCTGATCGACACGCGCAACGGCATCGGTACGACCCAGCAGCCGATCGCTGCTGGCTGCACGTTGGTGGTCGACCCCGGGCTCGATCCTTCGGTCACCGCTGTGGCTGTCAACCTGACAGCGGTCTCGTCGTCGGCGTCAGGGTTTCTCACGGCATATCCCTGCGCGGTCGAGCGCCCTGTGGCATCGGTCGTTCAGGCGGTTGCACAGCGCACGATCGCCGGCTCGACGGTCGTGCCGCTCGGTGCCGACGGCACATTCTGCGTCTACACATCGACGGCGACGCATCTGCTGGTCGATCTCTTCGGTGCTTACTCGCCAGCGGCAGGCCAAAAGTTCGAGCCGACCGCACCGACCCGCGTCCTCGACTCCCGCTCGGCCGGCGCTCGTCTCGCCGCAGGCACGGTCGTGACGATTCCGTTGAACCCGGCTGCCGGGGTGCCTGCGGGTTCGAGCGGCGTGGCCTTGAGCGTGCAGGCAATCGACCCCACCGGTGCAGGCTTCGTGACGGTCTTCCCGTGTTCACCGACCATGCCGGTGGTGAGCTCGCTCAATGTCGCATCGTCTGCCAACATCGCCAACCACGTCGAGGTCGGCCTCAGTGCTACGGGCACCGTGTGTGTGTACGTCAGCTCGGCAATGCACATCATTGTCGACCTCAGTGGCTGGTACGGCGCTGGAGCAACGACCGAGTTCCACGCGCTCACCCCAGTGCGTGCACTGGACACGCGTAACGGCATCGGCCTCTCCGGGTCGTTCTCGCCGATGGTCAGTCGTGCGTTCACGCTCGCCGGCACCAATGGGCTCCCGGCAGCTGCGACGGTGCGTGCGGTGGTCGCTGAGGTGACCGCCGTCGAGCCGACGTCGGCCGGCTACCTGACGGTGCATCCATGCGAGGCCGTTGTGCCACAGGTGTCGATGGTGCAGACATGGGGACCTGCGAATGCGGCTTCGACGGTGATCGGTGTCGACGACGACTTTGGCCGATGGTGCATCCTGACGAGTGCTTCGATGCATGTCCTCGTCGACGTCAGCGGCTACTTCTCATAGTCGGGGCCTGTTTCGGGTGACGCGGCAAAGCGCCGACGTTGCCGTCGGCGATTTGGCGGGGCTGTGCGAGGGTGATTCAGGCAGCCGTGCGGATGAGGCCACGCATTTGCTTGCGTGCGGCCTTGGCCAGATCGTGTGCCTGGCCGACGAGGACGGCCGCCTGCTCTGGCAGTCGTTCTTCGATCTTGACCACTGCGGAGTCGAGCTTGGCGTCGAGGGCATCGAAGCGCTCGTCGAGCTTGGCGATCTGAGCCTCCACAGAGGTCAGCATCTCGTCCATCTGGGTCTTGCTGGTGCCGAAACGGTCGGCGAGGGCCTGGACCACTTCGCGGCGACGAACTTGCGCCTGCTGGAAGGCAAGCACGCCGAAGCCGATGGTGATGTAGGCGGCGTCGCGCACGGCGCCGACGAGCTTGTCGTCGAGGCCGGCCAGTTTGCTGGCGTCCAGGCCGGAGAAGTCGAAGTTGGGGAAGTTGGGAAGCGTTGCCATGAGAGGTGATCCTTCTCGTTCGTTGTGATTGCACGATACCGCATTCTGCTAACTTTTGCAAGCACTCGTCGCGGCAGTTGCAAGAGTCGCCGCGTGGGCAGGTGACAGGGGGAGAGCAGCGCCCGCCGCTAGCCTCGTATGTTCGTGGAACCCACCGGATCGCTCGCCCCGCCCGTTGTGGCTGTGATGGTCGTGCACCAACCCGGGCCGTGGTTCGACGAGGCGCTCGAAGCGTTGGCGACGCAGGACTACAGCAATCTCAAGAATCTCTTCCTCGTGGTGGGCGAGCCCGGCGACCTGCCGGCGCGGATCCGCGAGCGAGTGCCGAACGCGTTCGTGCGAGCCGTGGAGAACAACCCGGGGTTCGGAGCCGCCGCCAATGAGGTGTTGCGCCTGGTCGAGGGCGACAACGGCTTCTTCTGCTTCCTGCACGACGATCTTGCGCTCGAGCAGGGTGCCATCCGGCTGCTGGTGGAGGAGCTGTACCGCTCGAATGCGGGCGTCGTCGGCCCGAAGCTGGTCACCTGGGACGACCCAGCCGTGCTGCAGCACGTTGGCCTCGGCGTTGATCGTTTCGGGGAGGTGGACCCCATTGTCGAGCCTGGTGAAGTCGACCAGGAGCAGCACGACGCTGTCCGCGACACGTTCGCCGTTCCGTCTGCGTGCCTGCTGGTCCGAGCCGATCTATTTCGCGCCATCGGCGGCTTCGACCCGACCATCGAGTTCTACGGCGACGACGTCGATCTCTGCTGGCGCGCGCACCTTGGCGGGGCCCGTGTCATCGTGGTGCCCGCGGCGCGTGCGCGACACATCGAAGACCTTGCCGCGCGTCGCCCAGACCTTCGCCATGCCTCGCTGATCGCCCGTCACAGGATGCGGTCGGTGGCCACGCTCACCGGCGCCGGCCGGTTGCCGCTGGTGTCATTGCAGTTGGTACTGGTCACGTTCGCCGAGACGATCGTCGGCCTTCTCACCGGTCGATTTCGACAGGTCGGTGCATCGCTGACCGCTTTGTTGGGAATGGTTCCGCGAACGCCCAGCTACTTCGCGCGTCGCCGTTCGCTGGTCGAGTTGAGGGAAGTGCCGGACTCGGAAGTGGCGGGCCTGCAGGTGCGTGGCAGCGCGCGGCTGGCCAGCTACATGCGGTCTCGCGACAGCCGCCAGGTCGACCCCGACTCCACCACCGAGCGGCGTTGGCGGCAGACCGCCGGCTCGGCACCGGCGTTTGCATGGCTGGCGGTCAGCCTCCTGGCTCTGTTCGGCAGCCGCCAACTGATCGCCAACGGGGTGCCTCGCTTCGGGGAGTTCCTCGCCTTCCCTGCCAGCCCGCGGGCGATGTTGGCCGACTACCTGTCGGGCTGGTCCGGCCATGGGTTGGGCAGCACCACGGCCAGTCCTACGGGCATCGGACTGCTGGTCATCGGCAGTGTCGGCACCCTGTTCCACATGGCGCTGCTGCACACGGTGCTGGTGGTCGGCCTGCTGTTCGCCGGGTATCTGGGAATGTGGCGGCTGGCGTCACTGTTCCCGACCGCCCGAGCACGCATCGCCGCACTGGTCGTCTACGCCGCGGTACCGCTGCCGTCGCAGCTCCTGGCGAACGGCCGCTGGGCAGCGCTGGTCTGTTACGCAGCTGCCCCGTGGGCAGTGCACCACCTGCGCCGCATCGTCGGCATCGACACCTCGGGTAGCCGTCACGACGAAGCGGTCGAGCGGTCGGTGGTCGTCGCCGGCCGCAAGCAGTTGCGATGGGCCGCACAGCTGACGCTGCTGACCGCGGTCGCGGTGGCGTTCAGTCCGTCGTTCGCGCTGCTGTTGACATTGATCGGTGTCCTCCTTGCGGTGGCTACCCTCCTGTGCGGCGGCTCGCCATCCGCAGCCGCCAAGCTGGCGGGTGTGGCGCTGGGCGCAGCGGTGGTGGCGCTGGTCGCCAACCTGCCGTGGGCGATGTCGCTGACGGGAAGCGAGGGTTGGACCTCGATCGTAGGTGTACCTGTGTCGTCGGCCCGGTCGTTGGGCGTTGCCGAGTTGGCCAGATTCCTTGCCGATGCCGGCGGGCTGGGCGTGGTGGCGATGTTGCTCTTCCTGCCCGTGCTGGTGGCGCCGCTGGTGGCACGTGCGTGGCGGTTCACGTGGGCGATTCGTGCCGCTGCGCTGGTGTTCGGCTTCGGTGGTCTGGCGATTCTCGACGATCGCGCAGCGCTTCCCATTCGCATGCCGGAGCCAGGTGTGCTGCTCGTGCCGGTGGCCATCGGCGTGGCCCTGGCTGCGGCGTGCCTGGCTGCTGCATTCCAGGACGATGTACTGGGTGGCTCGTTCGGCTGGCGGCAGCCGCTTGGCCTGCTAGCAGCCATTGGCGTCATCATCGGCGTTGTGCCCGGTGTCTTCGCGGTGACCGACGGCAGGTGGGGCACACCACAGCGCACGCTGGTCTCCGTGCTCACGCAGTTGCCGGCCAATCCGCCGGAGGGCAACTACCGCGTGCTGTGGGTCGGCGATCCGGCGGCCATTCCGGTGGCCTCGTACACGTACCAGCCGGGTGTCGGGTACGCACTCACCGACGATGGTGAATTGACGATCGCAGGTTTCTGGTCCGGTCAACCGACAGCTGTCGAAGCAGAGGTCGCCACTGCTCTGCGGCAGATGGCGGCTGGGGTGACACTGCGCGGCGGCAGGCTGCTGGCGCAGTACGGCATCCGTTACGTGATCGTGCCGCTGGCCGATGGTGCGAATGGAACCGTCGCACTACCGTTGCCCACGCCCGGCGGACTGGTCGATGTGCTCGAGGACCAACTCGATCTCGCGGCGCCGCTGACCCGCCCGCCGAACTACTTGATCTACGAGAACTCGGCATACACGCCCACCCGATCGATGCTCTCCGCTGGGGGCGCTGCCGCCAGTCAGGAGGCCGGCGGTGAGGCAATGGCCGGCGCCGACCTGCGGGGCTCGGTTCCCTTCGGTGTCGGTGGTGCCGACATTGGCAACTTCGCCGGTGACGTCACCGCTGGCACCTTGCACGTGGCGGTGCCGTTCGACAGCAATTGGTCCCTGAGTGTTGACGGCAATTCGGTGCCGGCCCGCCGGGCCTTCGGTTCCACGCTTGCGTTCGACGTCCCGACCGCGGGCAGGGCAACCCTGTCCTACAACACGCCACTGTCGCACTCTCTGTGGCTCGTGCTGCAGCTGCTGATCTGGCTGGCGCTCGGGCTGGCGGCCAGTCGGTTCAGCCCTACGCACTTGCGTCAGCGCCGTCGACCGGCTGCCCGTAGCGCAGACTCCGGTCCGGTCGCAGATCTCACCGCGCCGCTGGTGGCTGCCGGTGTCGACGACCTTCCGTGGGCCACCCGCGAAGAGGAGCTGTCATGAACCGACGCCCCTTGGCCATTCTGACCGTGATCGTTCTGCCGGCTCTGCTGCTGGTCGGCTTCACCCGCAGCGATACGCCGCCGCGAACGCTGCCCACCTTCGCCGCGCTCGGTTCGCCGTCAATGCCGTTCGTACCCCATCAGGGTTTCATCAACTCCACGTGGTTCTGCCCGGGCGTTCCCGCCGGTGGCACCGGGCTGGGCGGCTCGATCACTGTCGCCAACCCGTCGGACGCGCCGCTGTCGGGGCAGCTCACCGTGTTCAACGACGTTCCCGACAGCGAAGCGGTCGAGCAACGCTTCGAGGTACCTGCCCGCGACACCTTCTTCGTCGATCTCGCCACGGTGCAGTCGGCTGGGACGTACCTGTCGGCGATGGTGGAGATCACCGGTGGTGGCGGCTTCGTCGAGCAGCAAGCCGACCACCCCGATGGCAGCGCCGTCAGCCCGTGCTCCAACAGCACCTCGGCCAACTGGTACTTCGCCGACAACTACACGCTGGGGAACAGCAAGGAAGACATCGTCATCACCAACCCCTTCCCCGACCAGGCGATCGTCGACTTCGCGTTCGGCAATCAGGACGGAACCACCACCTCGCAGCGTCTTCTGGGTGTTCCGGTGTCGGGCCACTCCGTGTTGGTCGTCAACCAGGACTTCTTCTTGAAAGACGAGACCGTGCTGGGCATGTCGGTGGTGGCGTCTCGTGGGCGAGTGGTGGTCGGGCGAGCGCAGCAGTATCTCGGCGAACGTCAGGGTTACTCGATGTCGTTGGGTTCACCAGCGGGTTCCACCGACTGGTGGTTCGCCGACGGAGAGAACAGCGGCAACTTCGAGCGGTACAGCATCTACAACCCCGGAACGCAAGAGGCGATCGTGCAGCCGATCTTCCTGGGGGTCAACAGCGACACGTTCGGCAACAACGTCGACCCCATCACGATCCCCGCTGGTCAGGTTGCATCGCTGAACATCAAGGACATCCCGGACCTTCCCGAAGGCCGTCACGGTGCTCAATTCTCGTCGCTCACGGGTGCGCCCGTCGTCATCGAGCGGGCGATCACCCGCCAGGCCGGCGAGGGGTTCGTGACCACCGTCGTGCGTGGTGTCGAGCAGTACTTCGCTGCGCCGGGGTACTTCCGCTGGAGCATGGCCATCGGCACCGAACTCGCGGTCGACAACGTGCTGGTGGTGCTGAACGTGTCGTTCACCGACGCGACGGTTGCAGTCAAGGCTCTCGGCCCCGGTGGGGAAGTCGACCTTCCCGGTCTGGCGGCGGTCCCGGTTCCGGCCAATGGTGTCGTCACCATTGCGATTCCCGATCTGGCCGCTGCACTCGGTCGTCCGCTGATCGTTGTCGGTACGCAACCGATCGTCGTCGAACGCCTGCTGCCCCGCGGTGGCGACCTTCGAGGTCGCTCCGGGTCGCTGGCGCTGCCGGGCTGACGAGGCGCAGCAATGCAGCAGATTCTGATCGCACTCTCGGTGGTGGCCGGTGCAATCGTCATCGGCCTCGTTCTACGGCGACGGCAAGTGGTGCAGGCGCCGACGCAGCCGAGTGTCGTGGTGCCCGCACAACTCGACCGGACCGACTTCCAAGCCTCCACGCCATGGCTGGTGGCGGTGTTCTCCTCGGCGACGTGTACCACCTGCGCCGATGTGGTCCGCAAGGCGCAGGTGCTGTCGTCCTCGGAAGTGACGGTGCTCGACATCGAGTTCGGCGCACAGAAGGCGCTGCACAAGAAGTACGACATCCAGGCGGTACCGATCGTGGTCATCGTCGATGCGGACGGTGTGGTGCGGGCCGGGTTCGCCGGCCCGGTCACCGCCACGGACCTCTGGGCAGCAGTCGCAGAGGCGCGACAACCCGGTTCGAGCCCGGAACCCGATCTCGGCCGTTAGCTCGCGGCGGCGTCCTCGGTGACAGGGGAGCCGTCGAGGCTTGCCTGCACCAGCGCTGCAACTTCGGCACCGTCGATGGTTTCCTTCTCCAACAGCGCCTCCGCCACCAGCTCGAGAGCCGGACGGTACTTGGTCAGTAGCTCGGTGGCCCGCACCTCCTGTTCATGCAGGATGCGCGAGATTTCGCCATCGACCAGGCGAGCGGTGTCGTCGCTGTATTCACGACCCTGGGTCATCAGATCCTCGCCGAGGAAAACCTGCTGCGAGCCGCTCCACGCCATGGGACCGACGGCCTCGCTCATACCCCACTCGCGCACCATGCGGCGAGCGATTCCTGTGGCCTGCTCCAGGTCGTTGGCAGCGCCGGAGTTGAGGTGCCCGAAGACGATCTTCTCCGCAACGCGACCACCCATGGCCTTGCAGATGAGATCGTCGAAGAAGTCCTTCGAGTAGGTGTGGCGCTCTTCGGGCAGGCTCCACGTG